>TARA_R110000737_G_scaffold54642_1_pt1 | contig 10614 bp, 14 predicted proteins | sample TARA_R110000737 | Tara Oceans TARA_R110000737 (sample SAMEA4398027) | marine metagenome | biome: Polar Biome; feature: [SRF] surface water layer (ENVO:00010504); material: water (ENVO:00002006), including particulate matter (ENVO:01000060) such as... | depth 5 m
TTCTATTTTGTAAATCTTGTAATTTTATGTTTAATTCTATATCAACTTCTTTACAATATTCAGTATGTGTTTTTATACTATTTTCTATGTTTAGTATTGTCTGTTCTATCCTATCTATTCTAAATAACATATCGTATAGTTTAGCATCAATCTTATTTAGTTCGCTCATATTATACTATATAATATATATTAGTTTAGATAGAAACAGAAACAGAACCATCAAGATTGACATAGAAAATAGCATCGCACATAACGAAGACATCAACAACTGCCGCCTGTGACTGACTACCAGTTCCGTTTGCGTGTTTAAGTTCTAATGACATAGGTAGAGAACGGTCTGCGGTATTAATTCCGTTTTCAGCGGCAATTTTTTGAAAACTTTCAAAATCTAGGGCAAAAGGATTAAACTGTGAAACAGCACCAACCCCTGCTGGTTGTGATGCTACACCACCATCTACAAAACTAGTAAGGTATGAAGAGTTGTTAAGCAGGACTGACTGACCATCATAAGCACCTAGATTACCCCACGCCTTACGAAGTTCGCTGTATGCTTCACCCTTATTTGTAGGAGAAACCTTAATAGAAGTTGGAGGATACACAACCGAACCAACTCTAAACTGATATTCACTAATACCATTAGCAACAGAATTACTCGTGCTCATTGAAGTTAGAGCAGTTATATCAGCAGTCTTTGACTGGGTGAAGAAAACAGATTTGATACTCTTAATTCTTGATGGAATATTTACATTTGTTTCAGCAGCATTATCGCTAGTCTGTCCCGAGTAGTGGCGGTAAGTAGTTCCAGCAAGTTGAAGAACACCACCTGAACCCTCCATAACCATACGCATACGGTCATAGAAATCACGCTGTAAATCTATAAGGTGAGCAACATAGCGGACATCACTAACAGTCCAGGAGGGGGCAACATTACCCGCACCAGCAGCATCACTTCCGTTTCTACATACACCGATTGCCTGTGCTGTATCTAATTCAATTTCAATAGTTAATCCAGCATTCATCATAACAAGAGGCAGATATTTCTCCATATTGAACAGAGCAGAAACAAGCGGGACATTATAAGTTACAGAAGTGTTCCTCGCCATTTTAGCGGTTGTAGTAGAAATACCGACACCCGAGAAACCACCAGCATTAACAGCAGTTCCAACAGTTCTCGCATCAAGTTTTGTCTTAATATCACCAGCAAGTGCGGTATTCACAGCAGCAGTTACAGCAGTTCCAATAGCGTTACCGAATGTTCCAAGAACCGCCACATCCGCCGAAGCAGGGTTATTAACGGCAGCGTGAGTAATCGCTGCCGCTGCGGTGAAAGCAGTAAGAGTAGAAGTAAGTCCTACTCCTTCGCTGTCACCTTGACCAGCAGTTGTAATAGTGCTTTCCTGTAACGCACCAGCGGATGACTGTGACGGAACAAGAACACCAGCATACAATTTGTTATAATTATCAATATCTTCCAAAGTCGTTCCCGCACTTTCAATACGAAGTCTGCGTATCATAGGGACACCGTGGTCAGGAGCAAGACCACCAACATTCAAATTATTTAACTTGAATTGGAGATACGAATGCTGAACATCAAGAAGACTGTCAGCGTTGATAGGGATACGGATAATATTAGGGTTAGTCCCTCCACCAGTAGGTCCGTAGGTAGAACCTCCTTCTGGGAAGAAGAGGCGTCTCTGTGATTTACTTTCAATAGCGAGGGGCAATTGGTTCTCATACATAATTTGTCTCGGGGCAACTCTTTCCATTCTTTTATACTTTAACTTATATAATAATTATAATTATTTAAACTTTTTTTTAGTTTTTTGACTTAATTAGTAAATCTATCGTTTGCTTGATTATCAGGAAGTAATTGGACTTCTAAAACTAAACTTATTCTTTCACCTGCTGCTGTTCCACTTTGTAATTGTGTAGATATTTCTTCACCCATCATCTCAAAATCTAATACTTTACCAAAAGGATTATCACTGGAAATCCAATTATTACTTATAGGATTTCCAACACAAGCAACAACATCTTCACCAAAATATTTTTCTACATATGCTGCTCTTGATACTCTTGGTAATGCTGCCGAATTAGCAGGAAGAATACCTAATGGAGCGTTCGCATCAAAAGAGTTATAAGCACCTGTATTAGAATTAGCAGCATCTTCTAACGCTGGTGCGTTGCCCTGATTTATTATAGCAGCGTCTGTTGATAATATTGGAATATTATTATCACCTATATCTAATTTTCTACATTCTTGTATTTTAAAAGCACCTAAACAACCTGTTGATAAAGCACCACCTATAATAGCGTTTTTTGTTATGCTACTTCTTACATATCCATATCCATAAGTTTCACTTGCTTGTAGTGGTAATCCAACAAACAATAATCTACAACGAGCATTCCTAATATGTTCTTTACCAATAGGGTTTATAAAAACTGAAAACTTATCGTGGTCGGTATTCCCATTATCTACATACGAAGGGTCGTCGTGGTTGTTAATATATAGTGTATATGTATTTTCACACTCATATTTATCTACTTGCTGTTTTTCTCTTATCGCGTTAAAAGTTCCTCTTTTCATATCAACTACTTCCATACTTTATATTTATAGTATATAAAATATTTTAAAAATAAACTTATTTAATTAATTTAATTAAGGTCTCTGTAATTTAGATTTCGCCGCCATACCCTGCGAAACTAAACTTGAACCAGCAGATTTAATATTACCTGCTTCCCGTTTCATATCTCTTAAACTCGCAGCAACTTCACCAGGACTTTTACCTTCGGCAATACCTCTTCCTGTTCTAACAATTGCCTGTCCAGCACCTATTGCTCCACTAGCAGTTTTACCAGCAGCACTTAATCCAGCACCTGCCGCCATACCTAACATAGCACCTTTATCAGCAAGACCTGCCGCAGCACCTAATACAGGGACACCCGCAAGTGCCGAAGCAGCAGCACCTGTATAAGTGTGAGCGGTGGATGCTACTTTACTTACCTTATCACCGAAACGACCAACACTTTCTGCTGCCTTCTGTCCTAATCTTAAACCTTTATCAACCTCCTTACCTGCTTTCTCTCCAAATCGCTTTATTTTCGCAAAAAATCCAGGCATTCTTTTTATATTATTAAAGATATAATATATTCGTAGTATGTATAAATATTTTTTTTAGTTTTCAGTAGGTCTTCCTTTTTTAGGACTTTTAGTTTTTTTATTTAGGTAGTGGTGATTTTCTACAACTCTTCTTTCAATTCTATTCATAGGTATTACAGGTTTTTTCTTTTCTACACTATCTACTTGTATTGCTACTTGAAAACTTAATCCGTTTAGATTTAGTGACCTTCCTCTATCATCAGTAATTCTTATTGTTATACCTTCTATCTTATGAGTAGATATTAATATTTTATGTTTATTATCTCTTGGTTGCTGAAATATAATACCTCCAAAATTAACATCAATTGGTATAGAACCTAATATTGTAGAATAACTTTTTGTAATACTATCATAACATCCTTTACTACTTAAATTAGTTCTTATTTGAACTTGATGAATAGAACCATTCACATCAGGACAATTTGTAGAAAACTCACTATCAAAAGCAGTATTTGATTCTCCAAGAGTAATTACTTTTATTTCACTTTTATTAAATCCTAATTCTATAAAAGGTGCTACTGTTGGATAAACTGATAAATCTATATCTACTTCTGCGTCAGTTATACCAGTAGCAAAAAATCTATATTTCATCTTAACTCTATCGTATGTAACTAAATAAGTTCCAGTAGTCCAACTCAACGCTTGTATTGTTTGTTGTAACAAAGTTCCTAAACTTGATATAGTATAATTACCAGCAGGTATTTCATAATTCTCAAACAAAGCACCACCACCACCTGTTAAATTATTAAATACAATTTTATTATTTACATTCGCTCTTATATTATAAAAACTATAAGGTATTACACAACTATATAACGAAATCAATAAATCTTCTGTATCGGGACTATGTATTGTATTTTGTAAAGAATACTGAAATACACTACCATCTTCACTTAAACTTTGTGTAGCATCACCACTATTTATATATATCAATTTACTATTTTCTTGTGCTGTGCTTAATTGATAGGACATATTATAACTTATCCGTATATTTTATTTTTGTTAAATCATCAATAGGAATATTTAAGTGTGGAACACCTGGTAGATTTTTTCTATCTTTCCTTGTTATATCACTAATCTCATAATTGTTTTCTTCATATATCCAGTAATACAATTCACCTAAAAAATTAACAAAGATATATATTTTATTATCAGGGTCTTTTCTTAATATTTCTTTATACTTAATAATTTTACTCATACCTATAATAGTTGTTGGGAAAGTTTCATACTTACACTTTCTACTTTTTAATTCAATAATTATATTATCTTTAATAAAATCATATTCACACCACTTATCAGTTTCTTCAAACTCTTTACTAAATATATTGTTGAATATAGGGTGAAGTATCTTTTCTTGTTTTAAACCATATTGATATTCGCTTTCGTTATATCTTGCTTTATACATCCTTTTATATTATAAGCATAGAAAATAATTTTAGTAAAAACGCAGTAAATTAAGCAACTTGATAAATTACACAATATCTTAAATTACCTCTTTCTTTAATAAGTTTATGATAGAAATTACTTATCTCTTGTTGTTTCATATTTAAGATATAAGAAATATCTTTAATTGTATTGAACTCCATAATCTTCCATAAATCAGTTTTTTCAATATCTTTATATAAACACACTACCCAACTTATACCTTTCATAATACTTAATATATATTAATTGTAATTATTTAACCACCTGAAACTGGATATGTTACTTCTATATATCCACCTGCTACATACTGTGCTGATGAAGTAGTATGAACTACAATCATAATTGCTTCGTTTCTATTTGCTGGAAAATTAGTTCCTAACGCTTGTTCTGTATTTGTTTGTCTTGTGCTTCCTGCTCCATCGCTTGGGTCAGCAAATAAATCGTGAGAACTAGTAGTTCCATCGTTAAAAACTTTATAACAATTTAGATTTAAGGCAGAAGAATAGTTATTTACTTTTACATCAGTAGCAGTCCAACCATCAGGTATTTGGAATATAGCAACCATCTCCATAGAAGAGTGTGTTGATTTAGCAAAACCTCTTAAAGAAGCACTACTATCAACAATACTTATACCGTAAAAAGCACTATCGTCGTTAGGGCGAAAATCAGCACCATTAAAAGAATAATAATATTTTGCTTGGACAGTATCATAATATACTCTTTCAGGTAATCCATAATATTTACCATCAAACTTATTAGTTGTGCTTGATAGATTTAAGTGAGTTCCTACTGTTTCTTTTGTAGCATAATTACAACCTTTTATATAAGTATTAAAATCATCATTATCAAAATCTATTTTATTAAACTTGTTAGTATTACTATCAAACTTTAAATTAGTTGCTGTTGTTTTGGTTGAGTGTGAAGAACCTGCTATTGTAGTTCCAGAGAAATTGTGAAAATTGACTGTCCCTGAATTAGCAGATAAATTAAATTGAGGTCCGTTTATTTTTGTTCCTGTTATAATACCTGAACTGGTAATAGTAGCAGTATCACCATCAACACCTAAATTATTACAACTCAATTTTAAAGCACAAGTAGTATTACCATCTAAATCAACCTTAAACTTATCACCAGCAGCACCACTATAAGTTTTAACTTGTAAAGGCAACCATCCAGTTCCACTATTAGCAGGTATAATTGCCTCATAAGCAGACGCAAAAATTAACCCTTTAATTGCTGTTCCTGTTCCTGGCGGTTCATCAATTAATAATCCTATTTGCGATGAACTACCTATTATTAAACTACCCTCACCAGCATCTTTACCACCGAATGCGTAGTTTGCTTTAAATACAGGTGCGTCATCATCAGGTCTTGTTAATTGTATAGTTCCAAAACTATCTATACTAAATCCAGCAGTTAGATTTGCTGCTGTAATAGAACCATTAGCAAGTTTATCAATTGTAACAGCATCATCCGCTATTTTAGCAGTAGTTACTGCGAGGTTATTAATCTTTACTGTTGTAGCAGCGTTACTTGCTAAATTATCTACTAATATTCCACCTACACTTATTTTAGCACCTGTAATTTCTCTATTTCCTATCTTATCACCACCAATAGAATTAACAGCAATATTACCATCTACAATAGTATTATCTGCTATTATACCAGCAGTAACGGAGTTAGTTGCTAATTGAGTAGTAGTTACAGCGTCAGCAGCAATTTTAGCAGTAGTTATATTTAAATCTTTTATATTTATTGTTTCTACGGCATCTGTTCCTAACGCCCTATTATCAACAGAGTTTTCTTGTAACATAGCAGAAGTAATTGTATTAGCACCAGGAGGAGGCACAATACCCCAAATAAGTTCGTTTGTTACTGCTGATTTTTGTATTACTTCACCATTCGTTCCAGCATAATCTTTTATCTCTAATCCGTTGTCGCTTAATATATTTATTACATCAACTTCTAATTCGTCTTCACCTGTTATAGTTTTAGAACCTCTTTTGTGTGACATAGTTATACTTATACTTATATAATATTCTAATACCTTTAATATATATTTTAATCCTCCTTAAAGTAAAATTAATAAAGTTTAAATAATCGTAGAATAATTATATAAGTAAGAGTATAAATATGGATTTAGAAAATACATCACAAGAAGATATTGAAAAAGCACTTGAACTTGAAACTAAATTAAGGGAGGAAGGTAGTAATACAGAGGTAAAAATACAAGAGAAAATAAAGGAAGTTATAGAGGAAGAGGAAGAAGTATTAGATACGGTAATAGAAACTAAAAAACCTAAACCTAAAAAAGCAAGAACAGAAAAACAAATTGCGGCGTTTGAAAAAGCACGGAAGACAAGAGCAGATAATATTGCTAAAAAGAAACAAGAGAAAGAAGCAAACAAACCACCAAGAGGCAGACCAAAGAAAGTAGTTGAAGAAAGTAGTAGTAGTAGTGAAGAAGAGGAAGAAGAAATAATATATAAAAAGAAACCAAAGAAACAAAAGAAAGTTAAAAAGAAGGTTCAAAAAGTAGTTTATTTAAGTGATGATAGTGAAGAAAGTGATGGTGAAGAGTTTGATAAGACTATACAATCTGTAAAGAAAAAACAAGTTGTATATCAAGAAGAACCTGAATATCAGGAACAAGTTTATCAGCAACCTACAAGTATGTCTCAATACTATAATTTTGTTTAAAGGTTCTCAAAAAAATAATATATTTAATAAGTATATAATACTATGAGTAATAAAAAATCACAGACAACTCTATTTACAGAGAAATTACCTGATAAGAAAATTGTTATTAAGAAGTTTGGTTTTAGTTGTGATGATATAGACCCATCAATTCCACTACCTCTCCCACAGTCGTTAAATTGGTTTATGCTTTTATGTGGTCGTCCTGGTAGTGGAAAGACGACCTTACTGCTCAATTTAATTTGTAAGAGGGGTAAGAACTATAATAAAAAGTTTGATAGAATATATGTATTCTCTCCAAGTTTAGGGACTCTTAAAGAAGACCCCTTTGAAGACCTACCTGACGACCAAAAGTTTCAAGAATTAGATATAGATATACTTGAAGCAGTATTAGAAGATATTGCTGACAGCGGAGACAAGGTTCTTATGATTATGGATGATGTTGTGAATGATATAAAAAAATCAGCAAAATTACAAAACTTATTATGTAAAATACTTATGAATAGAAGACACCTCGCAGGAGGAAACGGTGGTTCTGTTGCTGTTATGATGACTACGCAGGTATATAATAAAATACCAGCACCTATAAGAAAGACAGCATCACAAATATTTATTTACCATACAAAGAATAAGAAGGAACTTGAAACTATATTTGATGAATTAGTTTTAATACCTAAAAGAGAATATTATGATTTATTGAAATACACTTTTCAAAAGAAAAACGATTTCTTATATATTGATGTTAATAAGGAGTTTAATAATATGTTTCATAGAAACTTTAACGAATTAGAGTTTGGAAACGCTGAATTATCATACGAAACTATTTTGGATAGTCACGGTGCGTTATTAGGTAGTTCAGCAGGAGGAGGTGCTGCGTCTTGATTTTCTTCTTCTTCACTTTCAGGTGGTTCTCTAACACACTCTACAATACCACAACATAATTTTATATTTTTACAACGAGATTTAAATACAATTAAGAGAACAGAACCTATCGCTGCTGCTCCTATTGTTATTATATTTGAATAATCGTTTGGAGTCCATACTTCACTCATCTTTTATACTATATATTAGAAAATAGCACCACCCGTAGAACCGTATCCTACAATTTTAGAATTGGTTGGGACTGAAAATCTTGTGAAAGTGCTATTTGATTTTTGCTGTCTTTGCTGGTCTCTACCATCTTTAACCATATCTTTAACATCCCCACCTCTCTTAACAGGTGCTATATTAACTTCGGGTTGTAGCATATTAGGATTGCTTTTGGGGTCTAAACCAAGAAAAGTATCAGGTCTAAACTTATTTACAGAATTATCTTTTGAATACGCAACATCATATCTTGCTCTATCGTTCATAGTCTTTAATCTATCTTTTTGGTCTCTTCCTCTAACTGAACTCATATTTATAATATATTATAGATATTTATTTCTTGGACTTTCCTTTCTTACCTTTTTTAGGTTTAGCAGGTGCTTTCTTCTTCTTTTTACCACCACCCTTTTTAGACTTTACAATTCCTTCTAAAAGTTTCTGCGGTAGTTTGTCATACTGCTTCTGTGTAAGGTGTCCATCTTTTACTGCTTGTTTTAGTTCGGCGGTCGGCATTCTTTTTATATTATTATATAGATTTTAAATATACTTGAAATACTTATTTTAGTTTATATTTAATCTAATAATCTTTCTTCTCTTTTACTTAATTTATTGTATTCTTTTAATTCTTCTTTTGTCATATCCTTAATCTTTTTACCAATTGCTTTTTTGAAAGTTGTTGCTGTCTCACCATACTCATCCATCATATCTTGTTTTGCTTGTGTTTTTCTTGATGCTAATCTATTGTATGCTCTACGCTGTTCTGCTGACATACCTTTAATAGTTATACCTATTTCTTCTTTTAATTCTATATTATCAATATTCTCATACGGAACAATTCTTGGTCTCCCCACTCTTTTATTTTTTACTACTGTTTGTGGAGTTCCTTTTACTACTTCTACTTTTAAGTTTAAATTAGGGTCTTCTGTTATTAAATCAACTCTTGTTATATTACCTTTTGAAAAACTACTTGAACCTCTTTTAAGATAGACCATCTTTATATATACTATACATAAAATAAATCTCTAAACATAAAACATACAAATCATATTTATCCAAGTGTATTTTAATCATCCTTTTAATCAAAACAGATTATAAATTGACCTTGTTTAAACTCTACTGGAATTGAACTTGATTTTCCTGATTTCTTATTGTAATTATTTTTTGATTGTTCTTTAATTTTTGCTTTGTTCTTTTTGTAATATTCTCTGTAATATTCTTTTCCCATTCTTATATATTAATATAGAAAAAAAATACAAATTAATACGCACTAAAAAATTGTAAAATAGTAAGTAAGTTTATTATATTTCTTAAAGTATAATATGTTTTTTAACGGAAAGAGATACTTCCATAACCAATTAGTTCAAACTGAAAAGAATAGAGACTATGGTGACCCTAGACCTAAACCAAAGAAGAAACCAAAAAAGAAAACAATAAAACAAGATATAGATTTGAAGAAATTAAAGTCTATGTTTGGGAATGATGTTATTATTCAATTACTTCTTAAACTGTTTGGACAGAAAGAAAAGAAAGAAAAAGAACCTAAAAAAGATAGAAAAGTTAAAGGTATGAGACGAGCAACAGGTGGTGGAGGATTTCAATCTAAAACTAGTTTAGGTGCTGAACGAAAAAGGAGAGAGGCAGAAATAAAAAGACAGAGTGCTACTGCTAAAATAGGTCAATTAATTACTGATACAGCGAAAGAAGGTGAAAGTCAAGACGATTTTAAAAAGAGACAATTGAAAGAATTATTTACAGAAGTCTCAAAGTTCTCTGCCGATGACGCTGGTGGTATTGGAGGTAGTCTTGGTGCTTTTGCTCTTGCGTCTCTAAATAGTCAAGGTGGGACTAATTTTCCTTCGGGAACACCTGATGAGTTTAAGATTACTATTGGTAGATTATCAAAAATTAGAAAAGATTTAAGTAGAGAAGATATTTCACCTGAACAAAGAGAGGGTTTAGAAAAATCAGCATTAGATATTGTTAGTAGTATTGGATTGAATGTTAGTGATTATTATTTAACTAAAAGTAAAGATAAAAAGGTTGCGGTTGGTGTTGAAAAACAAGAGGGTATTAGTAAGGGTATATTAGGTGAGGATATATTAGGTGGATTAGGAGGAAGTAGTGAAGGTGGTGGAGGTGCTGTATTAAAAGGTAGTGCCGAAGATAAAGCACAGAAAGCAGAAGCGAAAAGATTGAAAGCAGAACAACTGAAAATATCACAAGAAAAAGCAAGTAAAACTGCTGGT
>TARA_R110000737_G_scaffold5264_2_pt1 | contig 10568 bp, 15 predicted proteins | sample TARA_R110000737 | Tara Oceans TARA_R110000737 (sample SAMEA4398027) | marine metagenome | biome: Polar Biome; feature: [SRF] surface water layer (ENVO:00010504); material: water (ENVO:00002006), including particulate matter (ENVO:01000060) such as... | depth 5 m
AAACCACATCAACTGTAAGGTTGCCTCGCTGCAGAAACAGAAGGAGGACATCATTGTGAGCATGGCTAATGATTGTGTCCGCCACTACAACCGGATCTTTGGGAACCCGGCGGTGGGTAGCTGACATGGACAGAGCGGAATGTCTCACCCGAGCGCAAGCGCTGATCACAGGGCAGCGAGCGGAGGACTATGGCGATGCGGAGACTAATCACAGGCGCATAGGACGCCTATGGTGCGATTATCTAGGTCTACCCATATCGGCCATACAGCCGGAGGATGTAGCAGTGATGATGATCCTTCTAAAGGTTGCACGTATGCAACATAGCTTAACGGAGGACTCGCTAGTAGACGTTGCGGGCTACGCTGCCTTGGCGTGTGAGATTATATCCAACAAGCCTGAGGTAAGGCTGGTGCCTAGAGACAACTGCCCTAACGACGAAACTCCAGAAGATCAGGTTTTACGGGCATATTATTCCTCTGAGGACTATGCAAATGTATCCAAAGGTGGGCCATAATGACTGATTATAATCCAGACATGGGCCTTGCAGATAGCCTGCTCAAGTCTTACCTAGAGGTACTGACCAGACTGCAATACATTGAGCGCGAGGGAGTGACTGACTATCTTTACGAGTTGGCTCGCGTCAACGATGCATCTATCCACGATTTTGTGGTGGCGTCTATGGTTGATTTTGTCGTCGGAATACAACAGGAGCCTGCGGAAGGCGAGGACGAGGAGATAATGCATTAATATGTCTGACCTAACCCCCACATTGACCCATCAACCGTGCCCCCTATGTAAATCCAGCGATGCTGGCGCATACTACAGTGACGGACACTTCTACTGCTTCAGCTGCGAGGGCTACATGGACTCCGACGATAAAATCGAGGTGCTTGACCTCCAAGAGTATAGGGCGGAGCACTCCTTGGTAGAGGACGAGACCAAGTGGGCTGACCGTCGTATCAGCGAGGCGGTCGTAAACTACTACGATGTGTCTGTATCCGCCACAGCAGCTAGCGTAAAGTTCCCATACTTTGATTCGCAGGGCGTGCGCCAAGCTTCTAAGATACGCAACGTAGGTAAGGTGTTCTCCACCGAGGGAGACTTCAAAGACTGCGTTCTTTTCGGTATGCACACCATGGACAAGGCGAGCGCTCGACGATCCGATACGATCATTGTGACAGAGGGAGAGGCAGATGCCCTCGCTGCTTTCCAGATGGCAAACAGTATTCCGACTGGGGCACTGACCCTGCCTAAGAAAGGCAAGGCGCTTGTCGCAGCTATCAGTATTAAGAGCGGAGCTGCTTCCGCCGAGCGAGACTTTAAGAACCACCTCGAATTTCTGGAAGGGTTTAGACGGGTCTTCATCTGCTTCGACTCGGATGATAAGGGCCAGCAACAGGTAGACAAATGTGCCAAGCTGCTCCGCCCCGGTAAAGCGTTCATCGTAAGCTTGGAGCACAAGGACGCCTGCGAGTATACCAAGAACGGACTTGAGACAGAGTTCCTCGCTCACCTGCAGGACTCTCAGTGCTACACCCCTGCCGGTATCTGTAACGCGAGCACTAACTTCGAGGGCCTGTGGTCTGAGCAGAACCTGGCTAGCATAGACTTCCCATGGGCTGGGCTGCAGAGTAAGACTCTGGGCACTCGGGCTAGGGAGATTGTAACTTGGGCAGCGGGCACTGGCGTAGGTAAGAGTTCCATGTTGCGCGAGCTACAGCACCACTACCTCAAAACAACTGACTCCAACATAGGCATCATAGCACTGGAGGAAAGTGTAGATCGCACAAGGCGCGGCATCTTGGCCGTCGAAGCTAACGACAGGCTCCATCTCAACGAAGTCTTTAGCGGATACTCCAAGGAAATAATCCGCGAGCACTTTGATGCAACGCTGGGGACAGGTAGGGTATTTATCTACGATCACTTTGGTTCGCTGGAGATGGACGACCTGCTAAACCGCGTGCGGTATATGGTGCAAGGCCTAGATTGTCGCGTGATATTCATCGATCACCTTAGCATCCTAATCTCTGGACTAGATATTACCGACGAGCGTAAGGCTATCGACAGGACCATGACAATGCTTCGCCAGATTACGGAGGAGACTGGCTGTGCTATCCACTTGGTGACTCACCTGCGCCGCCTCGGTTCTGATAGGTCTCACGAAGAGGGAGTCGAGGTAAACCTCGGGCACCTGAGAGGGTCTCACGGTATTGCACAAATCAGTGACACTGTGATAAGCCTAGAGCGTAACACTCAGAGCGACGACCCTATCGAGTGTAACACTACTCAACTTAGGGTTTTAAAATGCCGTTACACCGGAGACGTAGGTGCCTGTGATAGGCTGTTCTATGACAAGGCGACAGGCAGGCTACAAGCTTTACCAGAGGAGTTCTAGAGCATGCGCGTAGATCTCATTGACGTTATGGGCACGGACCTTACCGCTGTCAACGCAGCGAGGGTAAGCTTTTCAAAGCGTAAGTCTGTCTTGGATAAGTCTGACGAGAAGCTGCTCAGATACTTGGCGGACAATCAGCACTGGTCTCCGTTTGCACACACCTGCCTGCAGTTTCACATCAAGGCCCCTATCTTTGTAGCTAGACAGCTGGCCAAACATCAGGTTGGCTTAGTCTGGAATGAGTCCTCCCGAAGATATGTAACAGATGATCCCGAAGTGTGGTCAGCTGGGGATGATTGGCGAGAGAAGGCAGACGACGTGAAGCAGGGAAGCTCTGACAAAACCGTATCCAGTGACCGCATAGTAGAGCAAGTTTATAGCGATGCCTGCAAGCATGGCCTGGATACCTACGCCTACTTGCTGAGCCTTGGAGTATGTGCTGAGCAGGCCCGAGCAGTTCTCCCTATGTCTACCTACACAGAGTGGTATTGGACAGGTTCTGTGTATGCATTCTCTAGAGTGTGTAAGCAGCGGCTTGACCCTCATACTCAGAAAGAGACTCGCGTATTGGCTCAGCGTATTTCCATGTTGTGTAGGAAGGCCTTCCCACTTAGCTGGAGTGCCCTCCATGCTTGCGCCACGTAGAGCTGTTATTGATATTGAGACTGATGCCATAGACGCTACACTCATACATTGCATATGTGTAAAGCAGATTGGCAGCACTGGAGTCAGGTTCTTCTTTAACCCTGACTCCCTGCAGGAATATCTAGACAGCTTCGAGACGATCATTGCTCACAACGGGCTGGGCTTTGATTTCCCTGTGCTCGCTAGGCTATGGGGTGTGCGTATCCCCTTTGACAAAATGGTAGACACTTTAACCATGTCGATCATGCAAGATCCTCCCCGCGAGGGAGGCCATAGCCTTAAGTCGTGGGGCATACGGCTAGGGGATAGCAAGATTGATTATACGGAAGACTTCTCAGTGCTGACGGAGCACATGAAAGAGTATTGCGAACAGGACGTAAGGCTATGCGAGAAGCTCTTCCTCACCTTGGAGGATGCCATGCGCGGGTTCTCCGAGCAGTCTGTGAGGGACGAGCACCGTATGCGTATAGTCGCTGACCGCATCAGTCGCACAGGGTTCCGCCTCAATCGAGGAAAGGCTACTACGCTACACAACAGGCTCATGAAAGAACAAGACGAGATCAGCGTAGAGTGTAAGGGACTATTCCCCGACATCGTTATCACGCGCGTCTCGGAGAGGACAGGGAAGAGGCTCAAGGATAAAGTGGTGGAGTTCAACCCGGCCAGTAGAAAGCAGATAGGTGAGAGACTTGTAGAGCTAGGCTGGAAGCCAAGGGTATTTACCGAGACTGGACAGGCTAAGGTAGACGAGACAACCCTGCGGAGCTGCTCCCTAGACGTGGCTCAGAAGCTGGCTAGATATTTTCTGCTGCAGAAGAGAACGTCTATGATCAAGAGCTGGCTAAAATACTGCCGCGAAGATGACTCGCGAGTTCACTGTAATTACAGGACCCTTGGAGCTATCACCCACAGGATGAGCTGCGTCAGCCCTAACCTTCAGCAGGTTCCCGCTGTTAGGGTAGAGTATGGTAGTGAGTGTCGCGAGGTATGGGAAGCATCAGAGGGTAACTGCTTGATGGATACAGATGCATCCGGGCTGGAGCTACGAGTTCTGGCTCACTACATGGACGATGAGTTGTTTACAAAGGAGGTGTTGGAAGGAGATGTTCACACAGCTAATCAGGAAATGGCGGGTCTGGAGAATAGAGACCAGGCTAAGACGTTTATATATGCGCTGCTATACGGAGCGGGAGACGCGAAAATAGGAACTGTTGTAGGCGGAACTACGCGAGATGGGGCGGAGCTTAGGCGCAGGTTCTTAAGCAACCTCCCATCCTACAAGCGACTCAGCGATGCTGTTCAAAAGAAGGGCAGAACTGCGAAGAATCTTAAAGCAATAGATGGTAGGATACTCAAGGTTAGGCACCCCCATGCTTCCCTCAATACTTTAATACAAGGATCTTCCGCAGTATTGATGAAGAAGTGGTTCATGTATGTAGATCACTATCTTAGAACAGGCAGACTGGATACTCGGATAGTCGCAATGGTTCACGATGAATTAGTCTTAGAAATACCTAAGAAAGAAGTTGATAAAGTTAAGGACTGTGTTAATATCGCTATGGGTAAAGTTAACTCTGCGTATAAGCTACGTTGTAAACTAGACTGTGATATTCAAATAGGTAACAACTGGAGTGAGATACACTAATGGCTAAATTTAATTACCTCGAAGGCGACATGTTCTTTCCGTTCCTGTTCGACAAGCTGGACATGTTCGATAGATACAGTGTGGCTCTTGGTCTCGAAGGAGATCAAATTCAAATGGCTAAGAAGCTAGGCCTTAAGGTCAAGCAGGACCCCGAGAAGATGAACGGCATGGTATACGTCCAACTGAAGAGCAACTTTAAGCCAGAGTTGTTCGACACTGACGGGGGGCCGTATAAGGGGCCGACCATGCTGACTAACGGTTCCAAGGCTGTGGTCAAGCTTACTCAACGACCATACGATAACAAGTTTGGACAGGGTATCACTACCTTTATGAGTGCTGTTAAGATTACTGACCCTATTGAGTTTGTTCCAGATGGGGCAGGGGCTTTCGACGATAGCCCTGTTAAGAAGAGTAAGAAGCAGAAGGCTCCTGCTACTTTAGACGATGATCTTCCGTTCTAAAATGACGATCAGTTACGGCCATTGGGATACTAGTCTGGTAGGCAAGTTCAATCCTCAAGACCACTTAGGGTTTGTCTACCAGATTACCCACCTGGATTCTGGTAAGAGCTACATAGGTTGCAAACACCTGTGGAAGTTTAAGAAGAAAAGTAAGAAGAGGGTCAAGGCCAGTGCTTGGAAGAACTATTGCTCTAGCTCTAACTACCTAAAGCCAGACATTAAAGAATACGGTAAAGAAGCATTCAGGTTTTTAATCCTGATGCTATGTCCTAATAAAAGAGACCTGTATTATAATGAGGCTAAGCTCCAGATGGAGCTAGGAGTTCTAGAGTCTGATAGATATTATAACGCCAACGTAGGTGGTCTTAGATTCTTCCGCCCTGTTAAGAGTTACCTAGATGATAGTATCCGAGAGAAGGTTCGCGGAATAAAGAACGGCAGGTATAGAGGAACCTTCTACGTTACATATACAGGCGGTCTAACTGTAGAAGTAAGTGGCATAACTGTTAAAGATTGGTGCAAGGATAATGGACTAAACCAAAGTGCTCTAGCCAGTCTACGTAGAGGTAATCAAAAGTCTCACAAAGGTGTGACAAAGCTGGAGTATGAAGATGAGCGATAAAAAAATTGATACTTTAGTAGAGGACATTAATTCTCTGCTAGATACAGGAACTAAGAACCCTGATAGGGAGGCCCTCTTTGCATTGGCCGTAACAGTTATGGACGGGGTTCGTAGACAACTTTGGGTCAGCTCTGCTGGGTCTAAGCCTGCGCTACGCATGTCTAACATAGGGAAACCCTGCACTAGATCACTATGGTATGACCTGAACGGGGACGACAAGAAAGAACCTCTCCGTCCAGAGACTAAAATTAAATTCATGATGGGTGACATTGTCGAAGCCCTTCTAATCTACCTAGCCAAGGAAGCTGGACACGAGGTTACTAAGCAGCAGGCAGAGGTAGAGATTGACGGTATCAAGGGACACATTGACTCCTTCATTGACGGTGAGCTGGTAGATATTAAGTCTTCTTCCAGCTACGGTATGAAGAAGTTCAAGAACGGCACGCTACCAAACGACGACCCCTTTGGATACATCGACCAGATTAGTGGGTATGCCCGAGCGTTTGGTAAGGACCAGGCTACGTTCGTGGCTTTCGATAAGAGCACCGGAGAGCTGGCTACCTATACCCACAAGGAACTGTCGGATACCTCCGCCAAGATTAAGAAGGTGAGAGCGGACACCTCTAGGAAAACCCCTCCGAAGCGTGCCTTCGAACCTGTGGACGACAAGCCCAGTGGTGGTAAGAAGCTCAACGTTAACTGTTCTTACTGTTCCCACAAGGAGACCTGCTGGGAGGACATAGGGGTAGATGCCAAGTTCCGATATGGCAGGCCAGTGTTCATCATCAAGGGTAGCATAGAGGATAATCCTAATGACCACTCTTTCTGATGAACAACTCTTAGATATAAGTCTGGCCTATTCATGCGATGAGATAGTAGATATATTGGGCATAGAGTCCTATGAGTTACTCCGAATACTCCGCGAAGAAGTAGAAGAAAACATTCTTAGCTTTAACCTCAGACCAGTGGACGCTTACCGGTATGACATTTAAAAGTAATGAGAACCCCATGTTCCGCTCTAAGTTTAGCGAGGACATCTTCAAGCAAAAATATGCCCACCAAGATTGTTATACTTGGGAGGACCTGTCTAAAACGTTAGTAGAGGATGTCTGTTCAGACGTGCTCAAGAAGGATGAGGTAGAGGCTCTCACAAAAATGGTTCAAGAGCTGAAGTTTATCCCCGGCGGTAGATATCTTTACTACGCGGGTAGGCCCTCCAAGTTCTTTAACAACTGCTACCTGTTGAAAGCAGAAGAGGACTCTAGAGAAGACTGGGCCGACCTTAGCTGGAAGAGCGAGTCCTGCTTGATGACGGGCGGAGGGATCGGGGCAGACTACTCCGTCTACCGTCCGGAGGGTTCGGGCCTCAGCTCTACGGGAGGCGTGTCCTCTGGTCCTATCCCTAAGATGCAGATGATTAATGAGATAGGTCGGCGAGTCATGCAGGGAGGGTCTAGACGCTCTGCTATCTACGCCAGTCTTAACTGGCAGCATAGAGATATCGACAAGTTCCTGAAGTGCAAGAACTGGTATGATATGCCGATTGGCAACACAGGGTTTTCTGTAGGCCAAGTTAAAGAGCAAGACTTTAACTTCCCTGCTCCTATGGATATGACGAATATATCTGTCAACTATGATACAGAGTGGTTACTTAACTACTGGAAAACGGGAGATGTGGGGGATGTCTTTAGGACTAATATACGCCAAGCTCTTAGAACAGCTGAGCCAGGATTCAGTTTCAATTTCTTTCAGCACGAGGAGGAAACGCTGCGGAATGCTTGCACTGAAGTTACTTCTTCTGATGATTCTGACGTCTGTAATCTTGGGAGCATTAACCTGGGTCGCATTGACGATATATCAGAGTTTTCCCAAGTAGTAGAGCTAGCTACTAAGTTCCTCATCTGTGGCACGTTGAAGGCCAAGCTTCCCTATGAGAAAGTTGAGCGGGTCAGGGAGAAGAACCGCAGGCTGGGACTAGGGCTTATGGGTATGCACGAGTGGCTGATTAAGTCTGGCTCTAAATATGAAGTTACGGAAGAGCTTCACCGCTGGCTCGCTGTGTATAAGGGTGTCTCCGACGACGCTAGTGCTAAGCTAGCTAGCAAGCTAAGTATCTCAAAGCCAGTTGCCAACAGAGCCATAGCTCCTACAGGTTCTATAGGTATCTTGGCGGGGACCAGCACAGGTGTTGAGCCTATCTTTGCAGTTGCATACAAGCGTAGATATCTAGGATCTAACCTTAAGTGGAAGTATCAGTATGTCGTAGACTCAGCTGCTCAGGAAATCATTGACCTGTATGGCACCGCTCCGGAGAATATTGAATCTGCGCTTGACTTGGCGGAAGACTATAAGAGACGGATGAAGTTCCAAGCTGACGTTCAGGACTACGTTGACATGTCTATCTCCAGCACCATTAACCTTCCAGCGTGGGGGAGTAAGCTTAACAATGAAGATACTGTCGATGAGTTTGCTGACACTCTTGCTACTTACGCTCACCGCTTGCGAGGCTTTACCGTGTATCCCGATGGTTGTAGAGGAGGACAGCCCCTTAGTGCTGTGCCTTACAGTGAAGCTGTGAGCAAACTAGGAGAGGAATTTGAAGAAAACGTGGAGACCCACGACATTTGTGACATCACTGGACATGGAGGAAGCTGTGGAGTGTAGAAAAGAATGTGTCCTAGACGACAACGGCAGGTATTGCACGGTATGTCGCAGGACGATAGCTCAGATTAGAGATGCAGGGTGCCTGAAGCCAGTAGAGGAAGGCCCTTCTGATTCTGCCGGAGGAGGCTAAGATGTATGGGCAAGTGTGGTATTCAGGGACTACCGTTCCAGATATGAACGAAGAGTTTCGACGAGCTATTATGCAGCTTGCCGGTAACCTACAGAGGGAGGGAGGTCGAATTGACAATGGGAAGAAGGACGATCAGATTAGATCTAACTCTATCTACCCTATCGACAGCCCAGCCTTTAAGAGCCTCGTCTTAGGGTGGGTAGAGCAAGCCAACGACGAGAAAGAATGGGACTTCGATATAACAGGCATACAGAATCTACAGCTGTCCGAGTATACAGAGGGCCAGAAGTATAGCTGGCATATAGATATGAGAGATGCTGTTGATGAGAACTTTAGAAAGCTTTCGTTTAACGTCGTCCTGAACGATACCTACGAAGGAGGAGACTTCCAGTTTTCATGGGGGTCTCCCTCTGCTTCGTATAGACGTAGGGTAATAGCCGTGCCTCAGCTACGCATACCGGGCAGGATGGCAGTATTCCCTTCCTACTATTATCATAGAGTTACACCGGTAACTTCAGGCACTAGGTATAGCCTAACTGGATGGGTAACGGGGCCAAGCTTTAGGTAGGGTCGTCGTTACAGTGGCACTTCCCGCACTCGCAGTTGTCGCACTTACAAGACGACTCGCTTACATACGGATCACAGCAGTGGCACTCTCCACCATCACAGGTGCAATCTTGACACGTTACGTTTTCCATTATCTCTCTCCTACTTTTAACTGGCGTTCTTAACTACCGAGGCCCCAAAGTATAGGCCTACAATAGCGGACAGCAGATGAGTATCCAAAGGTGTGATGACCAGTCCTTGGAGACTCTGCCAAACTACATCATCAGTGCCTTCAAAGAAAAGGAACCCTGGGTTCCATTGGGTATACCCCACGGTCACTGCTACACTGGGCCAGAACACAGCCACAACTTTAGGCCAGACTATAACAGCGCCTACAGCTGATAGAGCTATTACTCTCCTAGTAATCTGAAAGCCTTTGTTCTCATACCTTCTGGCAAGATCAGTTGCCTTACTCTGGGCAGCTAGTCCATCTATAGCCCTCCGAAAAGCGTCCTGTTTAGACTTCTGGCTCTGTCCCCAGATTGTCATCAGACCACCCAGAAGACCAGACCCTAGCATTGTCATGAGTTCTAAAGGTATTCCCATATTACTCTGAGTCCTTCCTCTTCTTATTCCGGATCTCTACAACCGTCTGGTATATGCGAAGACCCATCCATACAATAGTAGCTATACTGGCCACAGCGGGTAGGACCTCTACTACACTACCGAAGGCTAAGACACCAGCAGCTATGTCTATGGGGGTTTTACTGCCCATTGGGTCTTTTAACCTTAGCTTGAGCTGCAGCACTTTCCGCTACAAGATGATGTTTTCTAGCCTCTTCTAAAGTATGGCCTTGGGGAAGGTCGTATCTAGATAAAAGAATGCCCTCCGCTATAACCTCGGGGTTATCAAGGTAATAACCTGCTTTTTCCTTTGTATTTTCAAATTTTATTATAGCTTTAATAATTGCTGGTAAATCTGCATTAGTAACCGTTCTGTCTTTACCTTCCTCATCCTTACCTATAAAGCTACTAACAAATTCTCTGTAACCTTTGGTATCATTTTCTATACTTGGAGCATACTTACTAATTATTTCTGATAGATTACCTTTTGTGCTTTTTATCTTAGTCCGCATATCCCTTGCTAAAGCCCTTACTCCCATAACAGGAGAGGCAAAAATTGCAAACCTCTCCGTATCCTTTTCTCCATACCCTCTATTTACTAACGAACCAGCCCAAGCTTGACTTCTTTCAACATTTCCAGGGTTGTTGAAAGCCATCCGCGCATCGCCTATTCCATTCTGCTGAGCCCTGTTAATTAGACCAATCCCTGCCTCCGCTGACCTTGCTGGACGGCGCTGCGGCGTTAGCAAACCTTTCTCAGTAGTATTCAGGGACGCGAGAGCTTGCGCTAAGTCCACAGGCATATTAAAAATTCCACTTCATGTTGACGTTAGCA
>TARA_R110000737_G_scaffold67963_3_pt1 | contig 10554 bp, 4 predicted proteins | sample TARA_R110000737 | Tara Oceans TARA_R110000737 (sample SAMEA4398027) | marine metagenome | biome: Polar Biome; feature: [SRF] surface water layer (ENVO:00010504); material: water (ENVO:00002006), including particulate matter (ENVO:01000060) such as... | depth 5 m
CTACCTTTAAACGAGGTTAGCAGAATACTTAGATCTAGACGGCATTTACTTACTACAGCTGGTCAGTTTCCTATATACTGCGATAGCACAACAGTCGGGCAGGATATACAGGCTTATGCAGGTAGCGCTACAGCTCTCACTAGCCTTACAGCAGAGTATTTTGGTACGCCACGAAATGCGCAGTGGGCGTATGTAGTTGTGGGTAATAATAAAAAAGCTTTGTACAACTCTAACGCAGCAGTTGATTTTGAATTACATAGATCAGAGGAAGACACTTTAGTAAATAAAATACTAGAAATGGCAGGTATTGTTATTAACAAACCTGGACTTGCCCAACTTGCTGCTCAAAGAGACGCCGCTGAAGGTTCAATACAGAAAATATAAATAAATGGGAATAGTAAGACAAGCCGCGCGGGCATACTACGGAACAAGCGGAGAGCATGGTAGCTACCAGTACATACCTTTAGATGAAGTAATAGACTCGTTCAACGCCACTTACGTGGGTAAAGATAAGATATGCGAGGGCATCTCTTTTAACGATGTAACATTTCATGCTATTAGAGGTTTACAAGAACTGAGTTACGATACGCTTAAATCTACAAAGGACTGGGAGGTTGTTATACCTTCTACTCTAGTTTTAGTAATGCCTTTAGATTACATTAACTACGTTAAACTATCTTGGAGTGATGGTAGCGGTATTGAAAGAATTATATATCCTACTAGTAAAACATCTAATCCAAACAATGTGGCCACGAGCGATGATCCACTTGTTCAAGACTGGGGAGGCTGGGACACAGGCAACTCACTCGAGACGACAACCGATTTAGTTGACTCTGAATCATCAGACACTAGTGGTAACTACAGAGCAAATACTGGTTCTGACATTGGATCTGTAGACGCGGATAATGTAAATGATGCGTATGGCAACCTAGCGGGTGGTAGATACGGTATTGACCCCCAGCACGCCCAGGCAAATGGTAGCTTTTTTATAGACGAAAGCGCTGGTAAGTTTCACTTTAGTTCTAACATTGCTGGAAAAACAGTGATCTTAAGATATATAAGCGATGGTATCGCAGCTACGAGTAGTACGGACCAGTCTATTGATCTTACTAAAAGCATGGTGCCAAAACTAGCTGAGGAGGCTTTATACAAGCATATTCTATATGGAGTACTACTAGCTAGAAAAAACACGCCAGGTGGATTGCTAGGTCAACTAAAAAAAGAAAGATATGCTGAGACTAGGAAAGCTAAGCTTAGGTTATCTAACATTAAAATAGAAGAGCTAACTCAAGTTCTTAGAGGTGGATCTAAAATGATTAAACACTAAAGTATGCCAGAGATAAAAAACGTTTTCTCTAAAGCCTTAATGAACAAGGACATGGACGAGCGCCTTGTCCCCGCTGGTCAATATAGAGATGCTTTAAATATTCAGATAGCGACTTCAGACGGATCTGACGTCGGGGCGGTGCAAACTATATCTGGCAACACTAAGTACTCTAAAATGCTATCCAGCGCTGGGGTGTATGATGTAGCGGCGAACAGTACCTGTGTGGCATCCATTGCCGATGCAAGTAAGGATAAGCTTTACTACTTTGTCCATTCAGGTAAACTCTCTACGGATAGCAGTTTTAATGACACATGTAAGGATTATATTCTAGAGTATGATACCTTAACCGGAACTCACCGGTATGTTTTTGTAGATATATATAAAGTTAAAACAACTATAGACGGGGCTAGCGCTAACACTGTTGTCACCGTTGATTTAGGTTACAACAACGCCACTGATATAACCGGTATAAGGAGAGGTATGTTAGTAACGGGTACGTTCACTAACAATACTGGGGCGAATTTCACTTCCCCTGGAGGCGCTACTATAGCAAATGGAAACACATACACTGTTACCGAATCGCACAACGTTAGCGTTGATATATTGGGTTACGAAAGTAGCAAAAGAAAATATACACTTAGTCATACACTTCCTGTTGCAGATGGTGAAACAATTACATTTGTAGCCCCATCTAGGGCGCTAGGATTCTCTAAGCATAATATTATCACCGGTATAAATATATTAGATGATTCTATATATTGGACAGATAACTATGGCGAGCCAAAAAAGATAAACATACGGAGATGTATGGCTGGTACAGGTGGTACAATTGATCTTTATGCAGCGCCAAACGAAACCAACACGTTTGAGGGTGACACCCCATATTTCCACACTAGATTAACGGTGGGCGAAGATATTGCTGCTGATAAACTAAAGACAGTTTATGGCACATGGATACCTGGTTTTGATGTTAAGGCCCCTGTGTATGTAGATGAGAGCCATATCACGGTTATAAAAAAAGCCCCTACGCAGCCTCTAGATTTAGAGATGTATAGGACAAATATAACTAGGGTTAATAGCGATGGAGTTGAAAACCTCTCATACGCAACAACCTCTACAGTTCTTACCGATACATCAAATTTAACAATACAATTCAATAGCGGTAGAGACTTCCGAGAGGGTGACGTGTTGCTTTTTGTTGATCAAAATAACACAAGTCTTGCAACTAGCTTTACTAATTCTGATGCTAGAGGTATAGTTGTTGGCTCAAACGCAACCGCTAATAACCTAGTGAACAGCGTGGTTGTGGATATGCAGTCTATATCTGCAAACATAATAGGTGCAACCATCGACTACTATGTTAGACTAGAAGACTCAGATCCTTTGTTTGAGTTTAAACTACCTAGATTTTCATACAGGTATAAATACGAAGATGGAGAATACTCTACCTTTGCCCCTTGGTCTCGCATAGCTTTTTTACCAGCAAATTACGAGTATCTACCTAAGAAAGGGTATAACTTTGGTATGGTTAACCAAATTAGAGGTTTAAAACTAAAGCAATACCACGGCAATAAATGGGCAATACCTCAGGACGTTATAGAGGTAGATCTTTTATATAAAGAAACAAATAACCCAACTGTATACACAGTAAAAACAGTAAAGCCGGGGGATGTCGGCGCTGAGGAATTCTTATGGCCTAGTAGCACAGGAATTGAAGGGAGCGGCAGAGGTGAGTATAAACTTACTACAGATATGATCCACGCGGTGGTTCCTTCTAACCAGCTTCTTAGACCTTGGGATAACGTACCTAGAAAAGCTTTAGCACAAGAGGTGAGTGCTAATAGACTTATATACGGTAATTATCTTCAAAACTACACCGTGCTAAAAGACCCTATCATATCAGTGGGGCTGGTGAGTGGCGGGTTGGGAGATGAGCCAGCTTTGCCTTCCGTTAAATCTTTACGCACATACCAAATGGGGGTGGTGTTTAGTGATGGATACGGTAGAGAGACACCTGTCTTAACAAATGAAAACTCTTCCATAAGGGTACCTAAAAACCTATGCGGCAAACGAAACAGAATAGAGTGTAGGCTTAAGGATAGTAGTAGTATTCCAGAGTGGGCTAAGTACTATTCGTATTACGTAAAAGAAACCTCCGTAGAGTATTATACCCTAGCCATGGATAGGTGGTATGACGCTTTTGATGGAAACATATGGCTTTCATTCCCTTCTTCGGATAGAAACAAAGTTGACGAGGAGACGTTTTTAGAACTTAAAAAATCTCATGGACAGTCTAAGGCTGTTGTAGAAAAAGCTCGATATAAAGTTTTAGCTATAGAAAGCGAAGCCCCAGACTTTATTAAAATTGAGAAAAAGAGTTTAGGTCGATTATACAACACACAAAACGCAATTGGGTCCCCAAACTTTGGTTTCCCTACTATAGATAGTCAACTTGTAACTATCGATAGTGCTTCGTTTGAAAACACCTACGGAACTGACTTTTTGCTTGAAACCCCTGAAAATTTAAGTTTAATTCTATATGGAGCTAATCAGCAGTCTAAAGAGTACGCTATTGGAGCTGTAACCCAAGAAGATAATCTATATAGAATACAGTTAGTTGATAAGTTTGGGGTTGATATTTCTTTCACTAGCACTAATAATTCATACTCTGGTGCAATTGATGACTTAAGTTTTGTTATATTTGAAGGAGAGGTTAAAAATAAACCTGAATTTGACGGTAGGTTTTTTGTTAAGATATTTAAAGACGCTGTCTTACAAAATAATATCCTTAATAGCGTTGCACCAGAAAACTGGGTTGTAGATAAAGAGTACCAAATCTCGTATCTTAATAACAACGGGTATAAATACAATGGGCAATCAACGTCTAGTAATGCGTTAGGTAATTATCATTTAGGTTCAACGTTTGGTGATAGTTACAGCGGAGACCCTGTATACACCACAGCGCATCCAACAGAGAATTACTATCAAACACAAGATGACGATGGAGTTTACCACTGGGGAGATTTCAACACCCCCGCAAACTCTTGGCAGGTGACACCTAGTGATATAGACGGTAACCCCGTAGGGGCTATCAATGAAAAGGACGGCGACTATGGAAACGCCGCGGAGGAGTTTTGGAGAGGTATGGGGGATGTGGGGACAAATGATTTTAAGTGCTTGTTTATCGATGCCGCTACAGCGTATAGTTGGAACGGGCGAGAAGGAAATATGCCTGGAAGGTATGGATTAGACAATGACACAGGACAGTTTTGGGATTTTGGCAACCAGTCCGCTGAGGACAACCAAAATGATCAGGATAAGTGCGGTAATATGGCGAGCTACAAGGGTCAACCTAGCCGTGGCATTTGGAAATACAATGATAATTGTTTTATGGATGTGTCATGGACTAGAGTGCATGGGGAGGATACTGACAACAATACTGGCTCGAATAACAACTATTCTGAAGACACCCAGACAACCCTTGAAGGCTCTGCCGAGTTTAGCCCAGCAGCATTTGCTCCTGCATGGGATTTTGTTAAAACGCTTGTTACTCCTGGAACTAGGTTTAGATTTAAAAGAGATCCAGATCAATTTGCTATATATGAAACTGGTGAGGTGCCCCACCCTACAGCGGGTATTGGTTTTGTCTTCGGGGATGCTAACTATCCTGGTCCAGACTTTAATGCAACTGCATTTGGAAATACTATAAATACATCCGGGTACAGCGACGGGAATATATACTCCCCGGGAACAAGTATATACACTGGAGCGTTTGGTATTCGTAATTGGGTAAAGGGAGGTCAGAACAACTGGCAAATGCACCCGCTGAACCTTCGGCAGCGATGGACTATAAATGTCACGCCAGAAATAGGTTATCATCCAAGTGGCCCTAATGGGTATAGCCCTGTAAAAGGAACCGTAAGCCCAGAAAATGGGAGTGGGCCCGTACATGGGCATAGTGATTATAGAAGAGCCCTGCGCCATGATGGCGCTGGTGGTGGTGGTGCAATTGACAAGAAGCACGATACCATACAGATAATGGTGCCTTTCTTTAGTACAACTGGACCAGACGCAGGTAACTTTACGGACATCCCAGCTGTTTGGGAGACCGAACCTAAGGAGAGCGTTGACCTAGATATATACTACCAAGCTAGTGGTTTAATACCTCTAGATCTTAATATAAAAACTAATGAAGAGCTATTACCTATAGGGTCTACTTTTAAACTAGGTACGCAAACTCTTACAATAACAGAGTGGGATAAATACAACAGGATTAAGTTTGAACCATCACTTACAGCAGGTTCAATAATAACCGACAACCAACTAGTTAGATTTACAAAGCGAGATAATTACTCTTTACATTTAACACTACAAGGAAACGACAGTCCCACGGACAGCCTTTACGTTAACGGTAATAGATCATTTCAAGAGGAATCAATTCATAATCGAGGTCATATATTAGACTGGAATAACTGCTGGTCGTTTGGGAATGGAGTAGAGTCAGATAGAATACGCGACGACTACAACGCTCCTCAAATGGATAATGGCGTTAAAGCCTCTACGGTTATAGCAGAGCCGGTTCGTGAAGAAAAAAGAAAGCATGGCCTTATATGGTCTGGTATATACAACTCTACAGCAGGGGTTAACAACACCAACCAGTTTATAATGGCAGAAGCTATAACTAAGGATTTAAACCCTATTTACGGTAGTATACAAGCGCTACTAAATAGAGACACTAGACTTATGATGTTTTGCGAGGATAAAATCCTACGAGCTCAAACAAACAAAGACGCACTATATAACGCAGATGGTAAACCACAGGTTGTGGCTAGTAATGCTGTTGTTGGGGACGTAACCCCGTACCAAGGTGATTACGGTATATCTACAAACCCTGAGTCTATAGTGGCTACACCGTACCAAGTGTACTTCACTGACGTTGTACGCGGTCAGGTTCTTGCTATATCTGGAGAGGGTGTAAGATCTATATCTGACATAGGTATGAGGAATTATTTTCTAGAGGAGATGAATAAATATGTGTGGAGAGCACTAGGTACTCATGACGAAAGAAAAAATGAATACAACTTAACTATATCTAAAAAGTATAGGGCAAACCAAGAGGTATCACATGGTACTACAGAGGGGACAACTGGAACTACTATCTCATATAGTGAAAGATCTAAAGGGTGGGTTAGTTTTAAATCCTTTATACCACAGAATGGTTTAAGCGCAAACAACGACTACTACACCTTTGATAAAGGGCACATATATAAGCACCACGACACCAGTGTAGATAGAAACAATTTTTATGGTTTGCCGAATCTTTCAAATATAACTACGTTGTTTAACGGTTCACCTAATGCAGTAAAAAACTTTGCAACAATAAATTACGAGGGATCGCAAGCTAAAGTTACAGAGTTTGACAGCCAAGCAATCGAGTACTACAATAACGACTATAGTGCTAATGGCACTGGTGAGTCAAATGGTTTAACTACCGTGGCGGCTCAAAATGATGGTGAGTACTTTAACCTTAGCGGGAAGCCGGGTTGGTATGTAGATAACATAACTACAAACTTACAAAGGTGTGGAGAGACTTTGTTTAAAGAAAAAGAAGGTAAGTGGTTTGCGGCGATTGTTGGAGGTGATGTAACCGGTGATGGGGTTACTCACACACCTTATGATCTACTCTCTGACATACCTACAAATAATAAAGGTGAATCTACAGTGCAAGGTATTGGTCTTGCTAATATAACACATAGCGGTAGTACTGGTAGTCCTGAAAACCAAATCACCTTAACGGTAGCTAATAACGTAGGTACGGTGTGGGACAACGCGGACACCCTTGCCACTGAGAACAGTAGGTGGACATGCACTACGGCTTCGTTCCAAGAGATAGCAGGAACAATTATTATAAGTGCTGATAAAGTAAACTTAACAGTATCCCCTGTTGTAAATGGTGTAAACTCAAATTTCCCACTTTACGCAGCTAATTTACTTATTGAAAACGCTACAGCAAGCACAAGTGTCGATGGAACTGAATATATATATACCACAGATAGTGACACATATGTCACAGATACGGGTGGCGCAGATTGGGAGGATATAGAGAAAATTACATTTAAAGACCTTGGCACTCCTGGAGACCCTAATAACACAGTCAATGTTGAGGTTCAGTTTAAAGCTGACAGAAATTGGCCCGCGGCGTCTCTAACCTACTATATAGATATAGATGATGCGGCAGGGGTATCCGAGGTTCCAACTAGAAAAACCTGCTTGCTCTCACGGTACGCGCGTCACGAAGGTCTTCAAGCGGCCCCCGTGGTTGCGGATGTTGCTGGTAGCGATATACTAGAGTCCATAACTTTAGCTAGTGGTGTAGTTAACGGCGCTGGTGAGGTTGGACCTACGAATAAACACGCTGGTACAGTTCCTGGCACTGGAACAAGTGAAGTGGGTAGAGTTACATTTGCACGAACTAGTCCCCAGTACTATGGAAACATTAGTGTCAAGTGGGAAAATTTAGGTGCGTATGAAAACCACTACACTTACTCTGTAGATGAGACATTTACGGGTGGGGTAAAAACCGGGTTTACTGTAAGACTTTTTTACACGCCTCCGCAAGAGGGCGAGTTGATGGTTGATCCAGAAGATTTTTGTAGTTTAGGTCACAGTGCGCATATAGTTTACGACATAATAACCCCTGACTCACCTCCTGGTGAAGGGCCCGATGGCGTGGACACTGGGCTCATATGGAAAGTAACTGCTTTTAATGGATCTAACAACATAGGCACCGGTCAAAATACTAGCGAAGGTGGCTCGTTTACGCCTTGGCCGTCAGGCCCTTGGATGCCTAGCCAAGGTGGCGTTGCAAATGTGGTGGTTACTGGAGACGGCGGATCAAACTACAACTTGCATATACAAAAGAAAACAAGTGTAGATAGTGACATCACGGCTAGCACAAATGGCTACTACAATCCTGAAACAGCAGCGTTTCAAACAGCTCCTGTATCTATTCCAGGTACTATACCGGCCTCAGGGACATACTCTCACGGCATAAATATTCCATCTGCAACAGCGAATACCAGGTACGACGTAACTGTGGACGGTGGTCCTATTAATGGTGTTCTAACAACATTAGGTGAACCTTGCCCTACTCAACCAGGGGAATTAATGATACCTCAAAACGGTATATATACGGTGACTATAGACACAGAAGGTATCGACCACGAGGGTAACGTAATTGTTGCTGACTCTGTGATAAAACCAGTTGGGTTTAGTGGCTCTGGTATATTCACTAAGACATGTATGAACTTGCAAGGGATCCATGCTATAGGTAGTACTAGGCTGATATTAAAATCTGTACCTAGAAACCTTAGAACCGGCTCATACGTTATAAACCCTTTTGGTCAGACTCTTTCAACTGTTAATGCAATCCAGCATTTAACTACTGTAACAGCTGTTAATGGTAACGTAGTTACTATAGACAAAGCTACTCAAGTGGCTTTTGCAGATGATGACCAAGTATGCTTTTTATCTAACAACGGATCTGTCAAACCTTTTGAAGTGCAAGTAACCAAAGGTGGTAGTGAGCCAGCGATATCAGCTATAAAAACTAGCGTTGCATGGGAGGACACAGTTGGGGGTCTTAACACAAATCGTGGGTACCAAAATGATGCGGCGGTGGACAACGCGAGGGCATTTAACGTAACCCCAAACACACGGGGTCTTTATGTTGGAATGAAAGTAACAAGCCCAACTTCAGGTCGTATAACAAATGCAGCTGGGGGAGACTTTACTTTTATAACCGCAATTGGTAGCCTTGCTCAAATCACTTTAGAGTATGGGCAAACCATGGCAGATGATACTAGCTTAAGGTTCTCTAGCGGAGACGGAAGTGGAGAAGCGGCCGCTGTGACTGTTCAAGAAGATATAAAACTTCTTCATATACAAGCCCATATGAAGGTCGCGGGAAGCGTGGCTAAAATACAAGGCTACCTTAGGATCCACGCCGCGCTAGGCAATTCTACCATACAAATTTATTCAGACGCTATCTTAACACAATAATATGGCATACGCAACATTAACTTTCGGAGCTCCTATAAACACATCCTGCCAAGTGGGTGACATAGCCTACTACGTAACTGTTACAACTCAAGACGGGTTTGACACTGGGTTTACCGATGATGGTACAAGTAACGGTATAGTAAAAATAGGGGATATAAGAGAGATTAGTAACCCAACAACATCTACGCCCACAATTCTAGTTGAAACAACTTTAGGGTTTGATGAGTTAGACGGCCAGAACGGTAAGTTTATAATGTTCACAAAAGATACCAGAGCAAACTTGAGTTCGCCGCTCGGTTACTACGCTAGTGTAAAGCTAATTAACAACTCTAAAACTGAGGCTGAAATGTTTAGCGTTAGCATGGAGGCTTACGATAGTAGTAAATAAACGTGTATAAGTGTGACTATATTAATGTAATATAATTTAATTCAATGAGTAACACTAACTTACAAAAACTTAATACTGGATTAGCTAATAACTTTAAAACCAATATAACTAAATTAGAAGATGATATACGCGCTATAGCTGATGGAGTTAGCGTAATCGTTGGTACGAAAGAAAAGCCAATAATAACAGATGCAGAGCAAGTTCCTATAAATCACTTCTTTATGGATGGGGTTTATATAAGGGAAATGACTATGTATAAAGACACTATCGTAACGGGTGCCATACACAAACACTTACACATGTGCTTTCTATTATCTGGACATGTATCGGTTGTTAGTGAGGAAGGTATGGTAGACTATAAGGCGCCATGCTACATTATATCTGAACCAGGTACAAAAAGGGTTTTATATTCTCACGAGAATTCTGTGTGGTATAACGCTCATAAGAATCCATCTAATACAGAAGATTTAGTTGAATTAGAAAAAGAAATAGTAGCAGTAACATATCAAGAGTATGAAGAATACATTAAAAATAAATAGGTCATGAGTTTTATGGTAACAGCCATAGTGGGTGCTGCTGTTGTGGTAACTGGTGCTACAGTGAAAGCTGTAGACGGGGCTATACAAGCTAAGAAAGCTAAAACTGCCGCTGAAGAAGCTCAAATAGAGCTAGATAAACAGAAAAAGAATTTCGCAAATCTAGATACTAGTAATCCATATCTAAATATGGAGAATACTGCAGAGGATCTAACCGTGAATACTCAGCAAGCTGAATTTCA
>TARA_R110000737_G_scaffold36684_4_pt1 | contig 10529 bp, 8 predicted proteins | sample TARA_R110000737 | Tara Oceans TARA_R110000737 (sample SAMEA4398027) | marine metagenome | biome: Polar Biome; feature: [SRF] surface water layer (ENVO:00010504); material: water (ENVO:00002006), including particulate matter (ENVO:01000060) such as... | depth 5 m
CCACACCACCTAATAAAAGATCCCCTAATTTTCATATTTTTTCTTGTACAATTTTCACTTTGTCCAGCCTACAAATTTTTATAGATCCAAAATACTTTAGTGACCGAGTAAATAGGGGTAAATTTTAACTCTAACCTCTCGGAGCGGGGGGAAGGTTTTTACCCAACCCCAAAGAATCCCAAACAGAAGTTTCATACCTCCTATTATAATAGGTACTATTATAATAATAGTATTACTTTACTCTTATACTATTATAATAATACTTTTACTATGGAAGTAAAAGTATTATAATTAGTTTATTATAATAAGGGGGCAATACACCCAATGTTAATGAAAGATGTTCAACATTCAATATTGTATATTCCATTAGAAGGCTGTTAAGAGGCTTAAATCATAACACCTATACAATCATATTAAAACGATAAGATATGTCATTAAAAGAACTCCTAATAGCACTGTGCAGTGTCTCTGTACCTAATGGAGGAGCGAGAGCAGAGATGTTTCAATTCTACAACTCTATGGTCGGGAAGAATAAATACTTTCCGAAGGCACAAAATCCGAAGACAGCTTGTGGAAGTTGTATACAGGGAGTTAAGGTTTCTATATTCAAATGGTATCACTACGATGAGAGTGCGCCAAAGTTTGATGAGTTGGTTTTTAGAGATAAATTAGGGATACATAATATACCGTTATATGGCCTCAAAAAGAAATAGCAGTGGGAAGATTGTAAAGGGTCGCGGCAGCGAACTAACAGACCTTCAATCCGAGTTCCTTGAGAACATAAGAAATGAGGGGATGGATGCTTCGAGTAAGGTTGCTAGAGATTTAAATTACACGAACTATTATCGTGATAGGAGAACTGCTGGAACAGCCTTTCATAAGGAGCTTATGTTGATAGCTAATGCAGAGATGAAATCTATTGAGGCAGCTAAGGGAACTAACCTCACTGCGTTGATTAGAATCCGTGATATGGCATTGGTAAATAGTGATATGAAAACAGCTATGGAGTCTATCAAGATTATCAACGATATGCAAGGGTATAAAGCTCCGACTAAGGTCGAGCAGACTAAGATTGATATTACAGCTACTATAGACCTCACAGCACCAGACGAGGAACAAGACTATTTCGATATAGATGCAGATTAAATTATATAAGCCTACTGAGCCGCAAGTTGACTTTCATCGGCTTGTACACGATGATGCGCCTTTTATTAGCTGTTTGGTAGCAGGTAGACAGACTGGGAAGACCTTCTTTATGCAAAACGACTGTGTAATGAGGGCATTAAACACCCCTAAACACCGAATGTTCTGGGTCTCACCTATTCAAGACCAAGCCAATAAGGTTATGAAGGATATCGAGGGTATGTTTAGTTCCCATCAAGATTTGTGGACTAAGATTATCAAGAGATATGATCGTAAGGCTAACGAGATGTATTTTTACAATGGTAGCTTTATTAAATTCCGTAGTGCTGACTCTGGAGATAACCTTCGTGGTGCGACATTAGATTATATCTATCTCGATGAGGTTGCGTATATGAAGCTTGACTTTATCAATGAGGTACTTCTACCTATGGTTACTAGGACAGGTGGTAGGATATGTGCGGCATCTACCTTCAATGGGCCTAATTGGTTCTACGAATGGTACAAAGAGGGGCAGTTAGAGCATAATGCAGAGCAGATTAAGTCCATTAAGCGTACTTACTTGGATTTAAAGGACGATAAGGTTGAGAAAACAGTGCTTGGAATTAAGAAGAGTATGACTAAATCTCAATTTGACCAGGAGTTTCTGTGTAAACCTGTAAGTGCGAACGCATTATTCAGTAATGTTGACGAGGCTGTTGTGGTAGATATGGATAAGAGATGTGAGAGGATATATATCGGGATGGATATCGGTGTGGCGCAGGATTATACGGTGCTTACCGCTATATCTGATGACTATAGAGTCATTGACATAGATAGATTTAACTTTAAGGAGGAGAATATGGACTCGGTAGAGTTTAGAAACCGCATAAAGGAGTTTTATCTACACCAGGATAGGGATGGATTGCTTGCAGCGGCATACTTTGAGGTTAATAACAACGACTTACTGTTTGATGACCTATCCGAAGATGATAGGCTGTATAAATTAGTACCTTTTCACACAACTTCTAAGAGTAAACCAGTGATTATCCGTAACTTAATCAAGTTATTTGAGGAAAAAACCATAAAAATACCTAACGATACCGAGCTTATTAAGGAAGTTTATGACTTTAAAAGCAAGCGTAACCCAATAACAGGTAACTTGCAGTTCTCAAACACCGAGGGAAAGCACGATGATATGGTAATGAGCCTTGCAATTGCAGCTTATTGTGCCTTTGAAGAGCAAGATGGAGGTGTAACTATGTTTCTATGATAGATTTTAAGACCCATATTAAGCTTTTTAAGGAGTTTAACTCAGAAAAGGACATAGAGAGCTATCTAAATAGTTTAGATGTCTTAGACAGGCTGCAAACGTCTCGTGATATCAAGGAAACTTATCCCATAGATGAGAAAGCTGCCGTTACAGAGTACATTTTTGAGAATTTTAACGTCACACTAGGTGTTGAGCAAGCAGTTTTGGGGCAGTTTATTATGCTTGAGCAGATAATAACAGGTAAAACTAATTTCGAAAGCCAAAATCAAAGGGATTTAGAGTTCGCTAAACTAATCCTCAGACCTAAACACCACAAAGAGTTTGATAACGAAAACGAAAATGATGAAAAGGAGAATGAGCAGAAAATATTAAGCTCCCCGGTTCAAGATATATACAGCGTAGTAAATACCTACCTTGAAAATAGAGATTATGTTTTGTTTAAGCAGTTCTCAGGTGTGTTTTACGAGATTCCCGATGAAGATGAAGAGATTGAAGAGGAAGATTTAGACAATAAAACAAACGAAAACCTTTTTCATAGCCAATGGTACTGGTATTCTATGGTTAGGATGTTAGCCAAAGAAGATGTGACAAGATATGAAGAAATATATATGTTAAAAATGTCAACTGTACTGCCTGAGATGAGCTATATTACTCAGAAGGAGAAGATAGATAGAGTTCAGACGAGAAGGCAAGAATCTATGAATAAATTGTAAATTAGAAAAAAGCTGCTATGAACAATCTATCTGATTTTTACCAGTTAGTAAAAGACTTTTGTACTAATCACAATATGATTAACGAGTTTTTGTTTCTGGGATCAGAGGATGATCTTCAGAACAGAGAGTTCGATTACAGGTCTGTGATTATGATACCAAGTAACTCTAATGTTTCAAGAGATTTGGCTAGACCTATATACACCCTGTCATTTTCTTGTGCAATACTAGACAAGTGCATAAACTCAGATGAGTTAGCCTTAGTTCAATCTACTGAGGAGAACTTATTTGTGGTAGGTCAATTACAAGATTACTTAATACAGCAAGATGAAAACTGTTACATTGATGATGTAGATGTAATGAATATGGCTAGTGAAGATGATAACATTACCTCGGCTATGTTTGATATAACAATATCATTTGCTAGAAAGAATTACAATCTAGGTATAGACAATGCTTAGTGTAGCACAACAAAGAGGAAGACTAAGATCGTTGATATTAAAAAGACTAAAGTCTTATAACATAAAGGCGGTTTTAAAAGAAGCTCTAAGGGCTAACAACCAGGACGCTAGCGGATTTCTTCAGCGAAGCATATCCTCCTCTAGGTATGAGAATAGTTTAAGGGTATCTTCATCCATAGATGATTCAACAGGAATTATAACAGATGTTTCGGTATCAATAAATATGCCTTGGGGTAGGTATGGTAATGAGCTTGACACCGTAGCTGGTGAAGGCGCAATTACTAATCCTCCAGACAGTGAAGAAATAATGCAGTGGATAAAAACAAAAAACATACCCACTTCATTAACCGTAAATAGCACACTTAAGGACGGAAGTAGTAAGAAATATACATATACAAATACTCGAAGCTCGCAAAGTGCAATGGCATATTTTGTGACTAAGAATATATCAAGTGAAGAAGAAGTTAGAACAAGGTACGATTATATATCTGATGTAGCCTTTGGATTTCAAGACGTAGTAGAAACCGCTATAGCTGAGTGGTTTGATGAAATAGGACTTGAGTTTTTAGGAGATGTTGAAGTAGAAATAGCAAATTTAATATAATATGGCAAAAGATAGCAAGGGTAGCGGTCAAGGAGAGATTCAAGCTAAGGTTAATGCCTTAACATCCGGACTACAGAGTTTAAAAATAGTAATAAACGACTTAAGGCAACAAGGCTTTCAAGGCGGTTTAATATTTGAGGCGTTATCAGAAAAGATAGGAAAGCTATTAACAGCTGAAGGTGCTTTAACAAAAGAGCTTGAAGAACAAAAAATCAAGTTTAAGAATAATAGAGAGCAACTAGCTCTATACACTAAAGAACAGCAGAAGGTTCAAGCTGCAATAGATGGTACAGTTAAGGTTATAGGTAGCCTTACAAAAGAGCAGATAGACAATACCAAAAGAACCACGAAGCTAGAAGCTGAAAAAGCAAAAGGTGCTTTTGAATCAGGTAAGGTAGCAGAGAAAGCTCAACTAGATGTCCTTGAAAAAATAAAGCTAAGGCTTGCTCAAGAGGGAAGGATAATACAAGCAATACAAGAATTAGAGCAAAAGCAATTAGAGTCTAATGATCGTGTAAAAAAATCAGCAGAGGCAAATCAAAAAGCTAAATTCAAAAGCCAAAAAGCAGCACTTAAAGCTGAAGAGACGGCAAAAGCAGCAGCCTTAAGAGCAAATGATGCACTAGAGCTTCAGAAAATAAAGTCATCAAAATTAAGCGTTTCAAAAAGAAAAAAAGCTGAACTTGACCTTTTAAATAAAATTCAAAAAAGATACAAGAAAGGTTCTGCTGATTATACAGCTATAGAGAAACAAAAAGTTAAAGCAACTTCTGACTCCTTAAAAAAGAGAGATGCTTTAGTTAAAAAATATCAAGAAAGTAGACCTGCACCTGCGCCAACAGCAAAGTCCGCTGGAGCTTCTTTTCTAGGAGGTCTTAAAAGTGGATTCAATGTAGGTGATTTAGGAAAAGGTATAGGTAGAATTACTGGTATTGGCTCCGCACTACAAGCATTCCAAAAAATACTAGGTACAGTAAGAGAAGCTTTAGTCGGTTCATTTAAAGCAGCAGTAAATTTTGAAGCGCAACTTGCACAACTTCAAGCTGTTACTGGTGTAAACAATGATGAACTTGCACGATTAGAAAAAAATGTACTTAATGTAGCTGGTAGTACAAAGTTTACCTCTGAGCAAATTGTAGAACTACAAACTGAGCTTGGTAAACTAGGTTTTAGCGTTGATGAAATTGAGAAATCAACACTTGCAGTTTCGGAAACAGCACAAGCACTTGGAGAGTCAGTAGGCCCTGTAGCACAAAAGATTGGACAGATATTAAATCAGTATAACTTAACGGCTACAGAGACAGTCTTAGTTTCTGATACTTTAGTTAGTGTTATAAACTCTTCGGCACTTTCTTTTGAATCATTTGGAACTGCATTACAGTATATTGGGCCACTTGGTGCTGAGGTAGGTACAACATTTGGCGAGACTGCAAACGCAATGGCTGTATTAGCAGATAATGGATTTACAGCATCTCGTATAGGTACAGGTCTTCGTGGTATTTTAACTGAACTATCTTCAACTGGTAAGGATTTAAACACAGTCCTTGGCGAACTTGCAGAAGAAGAAATATCATTAGCAGAGGCTGTTGATTTAGTAGGTAAAAGAAATGCGGCACAGTTAATAACCCTTATTGATAACATAGAAGCATTACAAGATGCAGAAGGAAAGTATTATAATGTAGGGGCAGCAGCAATTGCATCTGCACAGCAGATTGATACATACGCAGGGAACTTAGACCTTTTAAAGTCTGCATTTAATCGTGTTCAAATTGAATTTGGTAATTTCCTTAAATTTAGTGGACTTCTTAAGTTGTCTTTAAAACTACTAGATGAACAAGGTTATGAAACAGCATTGGCTATGGATTTCTTAGCTGATGTTGACCCGGAAGATTTTGCAGATGGATTAGGTAAAGCTGCTGAAAACGCAGTTGCTCTTACGGCCGCTGCCTCTGAGTTTGCTGATCCTCAAAAAATATATGGAGATGAAGCTGTAAAATTATTTAGAGATTCACTTAAGCCACTTCAACTAGAATATATAGAAAACGAAGAGAGACTTAATGTCCTTAGAAATCTTGGAGCAGGAGAAAGAACAAGTGCACTTCAAAAAGAACAAAAGGCTTTAAATGAACGTCAAAAAGATATAAAAGAATATAAAATTTCTCAAGAAAATATTCTAGCTACACAAAAGGAAATTACAAGACAAATTGAAGCTCAAGCAAAACAAATTAGACTTTCTAATGCTCGTAATGCCATAGAAGAAAAATATGCAGCAGCTTTAAAAGATGTACAAGAAAGAAGAAGTGACGATAATCTAGACTTAGAAAAAGCTCTTGTACTAAGAAAAGAACTAGAAGATAAAGAAGCAGCTTTAAAGATTGTAAAAGATGAACAGCTTGCACAAAATGATAAATTAAAGCAAGACCTTAAAGACCTAAACGATATAAGTGCTCCTCAGATTCAGATAGACATACTCAAAAAAGAAATAGAATTAGGAGAAGTTAAACTAGAACAATACGAGCAAGAATCATCAAATCTTATAAATGCAGGGGTAAGTAGAGAAAAGCTTTTTGAATTAGCTCAGAAGGAGTATCAAGTAGAGTTTTCAGAACTTCAAAATCTTATTACAGCTCGTGAACAGAAGCTCAAGCAAGAAGAAGATTATTTTAATCTACAGATTAAGACTCGTCAAAACGAGATTGATATTTTAGCTACAAGAATAGAAGGTACTGAAAACGATGAAGAAAGAAAGAGACTTCAAGAACAGCAAACTGATCTTTTAAACAAGCAAGTAAAAAGTGAACAAGACCGTGCTGCTTTACAGAAAAGTGCTAATTCAGATATACAAGGATATCTAGATGATGTAGAAGAAAAACTAACTGCTCAAGATAAATTATGGTCTGCCGCTGGATTTGATACAACTCAGTTAAGGATTTTAGAAAAAGCTAGACAGCGTTTAAAACAAATAACTTTGTCTATGTCTAAGCTTAAGTTAGATGCTCCTGAAGCTCTTACTGCTGCGGACAATTTAGCTAATTCACTAAAGGCAAGATTTGCTGATTCTCTTAAGGATGGTGGTATGCTATCTAGTGAAGATGAAAAAGAAATAAATAAACTTATTGCAGATACTTTTGCTGGTTTTGATTTGACTGATGATCAAAAACAAATCATATCTGATTATATTTATTCTGGTTTAAAGCCGGGTAAGAAAACTGAAGAAGATTTAAAGAAAAATATTAATAAACTTCTTGAAGATATTTTTGGTGAAGTTACTGAAGTTATTAAAGCTTATAATGAAACAGCATTAGAAAACACAACCAATAGACTTAAATCTGAACTTGATGAAGTTAAAAATAGATACGAAACTGAAGGAGATATAATTAAATCTCAATTAGATAATCAGTTAATTACAGAGTCTCAGTTTAGAGCCAAACAAAAAGAGCTTCGTCAAAAACAACTAGCTGAAGAAAATAGCATAAACAAACAAATATTTGAATCACAAAAGAAATCTGATTTAAATGTTGTAGCAGCAGAAACAGCTGAATCATTATTTAGTAACATACTTAACAACTTTGAAAAGTATGACTTTACTACAGCTGGTATATTATCTATACTTAGTACCGCAGCGGTAGGTGCTGCTGGAGCTGCTAAGGCTAACGCTATTCAGAGGAGAAAATTTTATCCTGTTAGATACGAAGAAGGGGGTATGGTCAATGGGCCTTCTCACTCTGAAGGTGGAGTTCCATTTACTGTTAGAGGCCAAGGAGGTTATGAGATGGAAGGTGGTGAGTTTATAGTGAACAGAAAAGCTGCATCTATGAACAGAAGTCTTTTAGAAAAGATAAACAATTCTTACAAAGTTCCTTCGTCACCTTCAGCATATAAGTTTGCTATGGGTGGTAGTGTACAGGCTACTGCTGATGAAAGTGTAAATTACCTAAAGGCTATTGCTGAGGCTACAACCTCAACTGCAATAAGTTCAAGTAAACCTGTAAGAGCATATGTTTCTTCAGCTGACTTGAGAACCAATGAGACCGAAAGAAGATTAAGAGATAAAAACGACAGAATATAATGAGCGACTATAATTTTTACGGAATAAATTTACCACCTGCTGTCAACATTGGAGCTTGTGTTTTAACTGGAGATGATATAGTAACTTCTACAAACCCATTAGGAAACACTGGAGATGTATTATACATAAAAATATCTGATACTCAAGGAGTTGTAGTTGTTGTGCAAGAATCTGTTACTAGAGGAAAGTTTGATAAGTACGTTTATTCAAATGTTCCAAATAGTTTTAGTCCTTCTTTAGCATATGGATTTGATGTGTCAACTACTTTACTTCACGATGATGTGTCAAGCTATAAGATTGAAACCGATGCTGGATTAGCATTTTACTCAGAAAGTTACAGGCCATACAAAAGCTCTTTTAGTTATAAATTAACAGCAGACAATAAAATAAGACTTTTTAATGGTGATGTCAAAACACTTATATCTACTACTTGGACAGTGTTTAAAGACAGCTGTGATGATTTAGCGTATCTTGTATCTTTTTCTGGAGATAGTTTTGTAACTTTAAATAACAAATTTAAGTCTTCTTTAGAGTTTAATATTGCGACACGTTAACATATGGTTTTTAAGTTAGAGATTAGTAGAGATAACTCAACGTACTTTGAAATTGATTTATTTCCAGACCCACAGTTAGAATATAATGTAGATTTTTACGATAGCCTAGATGTAAACAAGATACGTCTTCCGTTTTCAAGTGAGATGAAATTACCTATGACTGACTTGAATATGGGACAGTCAAGATTTAATTATAATCCAAACACTGATACTCAAGATTTATTTCCAAAAGATAATTTCTTTTTTCAGATAACTATTTTAGGTTCATCTAATGTGACTATAGAGGGAATTTTAACTGTAAATTCTTTTGAGTATATATCTGACGAGCCTTACATTAGTGTCAACTTTAATGACTATGTAAGTAAGTATATTAGTGATTTAAAAGACACAACTATAGCAGAGGTTTATGATGCGGACACAACATCATATGGTGATTATTATAGAGCCGATCATACTTTTTTATCATTTTTAGTTATAAATGAAATCGGGACAATAGGTGTTAACCCTACAGACAAGCCAATAATATTTCCTTACATAGATTTTTGTAACGATGTAAAAGGAAAGTTTGGATATGCTGAAAGGCAGTTTACAGAATACGGTGTAGGTATGGATAGAGCAGGTATAGTTCCTGTGTTTTCCGTAAAAAACTTTTTAACTACTTTAGGATACTGGTTAACCTCTCAAGGATTTAACACTCGTGTAGACAGTAAGTTATTTGCTCTTAACTACGCAGAGGCTATACCAGAATTTGAAGCTGAAAAGTTACAAATGCTTATACCTTCTAAGTTAGAGGCAAAAAAAGAAACAAACACAAGAGACTTTTTTCTTAAACAAGCACCTTTTTGGACAGGTACAAATCAAAGCCTTGTCAGCAATGTTGATGAGAATGAAGCTGATAAGTTGTTTATTACCAACTACTTTTGGAATATGGAGACCTTTGGAAACTTTGGGCCATTTGAAGAGAATCCAGAAAATCCAGACAATCCATTACCGCTAACAACTCAAACAGACTTTGGATTAGATGTTACAAATGCAGCTTATCCAACTCAAGATGCAAACTTCGGTAGTGAAAGAGGTTACTTTTCTCCTCATATGTCTTACAGTGCAGACATACTATATCGCTCGGGTAATGCTTTTGCTAATGTACCTGTAATAAATTACGAGATTCCTGTATTGGGAGAAGACGGATTAGTGTATCAGTTACTGCCTCAGTCTCTAGAATCAACAATGACCTTTGGTGTCTTTATCGGTGTTCACGAAAACGGTGAAATGGTAAAGAAAATGAGGCTGCAAGATTCTAACGGTGATGATATAGTCTTAAATATAGGTGATTCTAATGCTGTTCCAGGATTCTCAAATAAAACAGATCACACTGGTTCAGCGACTCACCATTACTTCAAAAACTCAAACTATAGTTTTAATGTAAATCTAGGCTTTTATAGATTCTCTTTTTCTAACTATGTTATTTTTGATGCTAACACTGTAGGTACAGATGTTAGAGATATGCTTCAGTGGAATTTAGATGACCTTGGAATTGATTTATATCTTCCTACGGAAACCATAGACATAAGTGGTGAAAGCAGATATGGAATAAACTACTTTATAGAGCCAATAGAAGGAGATATAAGAGCTACTGTATCAACTGCTACAGCTTTACACGGAACACACTACGATGTAACTACTATAGCTCCTGTAGTTTATGGCACAGGAGATATTAGAAAAGCTATAACAAGAGCTGA
>TARA_R110000737_G_scaffold42160_2_pt1 | contig 10517 bp, 12 predicted proteins | sample TARA_R110000737 | Tara Oceans TARA_R110000737 (sample SAMEA4398027) | marine metagenome | biome: Polar Biome; feature: [SRF] surface water layer (ENVO:00010504); material: water (ENVO:00002006), including particulate matter (ENVO:01000060) such as... | depth 5 m
GTGCATTGGGCGGTAACGGTGTAACACCAAGCAGCTTATCTAGCGGTGTAGATGCTGCTGTTGCCGAGCCTGTTGATTTTGGTCGTGAGATGGGCTTATCGGGCCAGACTTTAGGTAGTGCTGTAGGAGCTGTTGATACAACAACTATGGCTCAAGGCTCGGGGCCAAGCGGTATGCAAATGCCTAACATGGGACAGATGTCAGAGATATTTTCGCAAGGCAGCTCACAAGATATGCCTATGGTTCAGTCTCCACAAGCGCAAGCATCTGGTTATTCAGAAGCTGCTCCACAACAAATTAACCCATATGGCAGCGCAGCAGCCAATCAAGGGTTGTTAGAAATGTTACAGAAAGCGTACTCTTTAGGAGCATAAGATGGCAGGCCCATACGATATTAGAAACGCAACGCCAGAGCGGGTAGTTGGCGGTGGTGGTGTAACAGGTAATGGGTTGCTCAGTAACCTTAACCCTGATGAGATGCGCAGGCTTGAGCAGTTATATCAACAGCAAAATAGCGAGCCAACACAAGATCCTGAGAAGAAAAATATTTTTCAAAAGATAGGAAGCCGACTTGCTGACCCTACAGTATTGACCGGATTAGCTGCTGCCTTCGATAGTGTTACTGCTACGCCTAATGCTGGCCTACAGAAACGCTACAGCGATATGGTTACCCTTGATAAACTACAAAAACAAGGAAACCAAACTTCTGAGTACCTTCGTAGCCAAGGTCAAGATGAGATCGCTGCAATGGTCGAGGCTAATCCATCTATGGCTCAAGAGCTTTTGAAGGCTTATGCTACGAATAAGTTTAAAGCCGCAGATACGTATTCGTCAAAAATTGTTGGCTCTGTTCAAGTCGATCCAGAATCAGGCCAGCAATACGTTATTGAATTTGACCCAAATACTAATACCTCTGTTAGAAAAGATATCGAAGGTGCTATATCTCAAACTCCGTTCGCTAAAATTGAAATGGAAGCTAATGCAGCGGCAAAGCAAGCTGATCGTCAAGCGGCTCAAGAGTACGGTCAAGAGTTATTCGGCACATTTAACTACATAGATAAAAATATTGATAACTTACAGCGTATTGGTGACTTGTCTAGCGAGGGCGCAAGAACAGGTTTCTTTACAAAATATTTGCCTGCGTTTGATGAGAACACTGTAGAGCTTAGGCAGATAGCAAATAAAATGGGTATTGATATTATCAACTCTGCTACTTTTGGCGCATTGAGTGCTACAGAGTTACGTTTAGCGTTATCTACTGCTTTCGATCAGAATTTATCAGGCCAATCTCTGCAAGATTATGTGGGCAGAAAAGTTAAGGCGCAAAGAAAGTTACGTAATGAGCTATTAGATCAATCTAGAACCCTAATGTCTGGCAGGATGACATTGAGTGAATTTGCTGATGATATTGCTAAACAGGATTCGGAGGCTAGAGAGATTGCATCTTATGACTTTGCTTCTGATGGCGTAACTCAAATGCAATGGGATTCTATGAATTTAAACCAGCGTAAAGCATACATACAGGCAGGCCAAGATTAATGAATGAGATGCAGGCAAGAATTATAGCTGAAGCTGAAGCAGAGGCTGGCATTACTAACGAGCCAGTTATTGGTGCAGATGGTAAGCCGGTTCCTAGAGCTGGCTTTCGTGCTGGCTTGCAAGGGTTAAGCTTTGGCGGCAGCGATGAAATTGAGGCTGCTATAAGAGCAGTATTGCCAGAAAATCTAGGTGGCGGTGAATATACAAAGATCCGTGATGATTTACGCAAAAAGCTAAAAGATTATCAGAAGGCTTATCCTGCTGAAGCAATTGGTGCAGAAATCGCTGGTGCATTACTAAGTGGTGGTGCGTTATCTATGACCGGAGCTGGTAGCGTACCTGCTATGGCTAATATTGCAAGAGTAGCTAATGCTGCACCTAAGTTAGCAAGGGTTGCTGCAACAGCGGCAGGTCAAAGTGGGCTAGGTGCGCTAGGATATTCTGAGGCAGAAAATTTAAGTGGTAAGCAGTTAAGTGATGTTGGTATTGGCACAGCGATTGGCACTTCAGTTGGTACTGGTCTAACTTATGCTGCTGGCGGTGCTGGCACTGTAGCTAGAAAGCTGATGGAATTTACACGCCGTAAGTTTGGTGATAAAGCTGATAGTGCTGTACAGGCTGAGTTGCAAAGATTGCAGGCTATGACAGGAAAAAGCCAAGATGAAGTAATTCAAGATATCGTTGATGGTCGTGTAATGGCTGACAATGAAACGCTAGGTTTAGCGATAAAAGGAATGGTCAACGAGGGCGGTCAAGGTTCTGTAGATATTTTAGCTGCAAGTGGCGCAAGAGCAGATCAGACGGGCCAAGCTGCAACTCAAAGACTGCGAGAGACTTTAACACCAGATGCAGACGATCCAAATGTTGTTAGGACATTCAGGGAGTCAGATAAGGATCTATCTCGCCAGCAGTCACAAGCTTATGACGAAGTATTTGATAAAGGGCAAGTTTTACCTGTGCAGACTGCTGATGAATTATTAAATGTAATTCAAAGAGTGCCAGAAACAAGAGTGGGATTGTCAAGACAATATCAAGCTGAAAATTTAGTTCCTTTGTTTAAAGAGCTGGACAATGGAGCGATAGAGTTTGCAAGAGCGCCAACTCTTCGAGATGCTGAAATAGTTCGCCGAGTGCTTAAAGATGTACAGGGCGCAGAGTTTTCAGCCGGTCGAGGGCAAATGGGATCAACTATAGGTGATTTAGAGTCTGGACTTAGATCGCAAATAGATACGGCCTCTCCTGATCTTGGTGCAGTACGTGCGTCTTATGCTGGGAAAATGGCTGCAAGAGAAGCTTTTGAAGAAGGTAGAAAGAAAGGCTTGAGCATGAATGTTGATGAGCTTTCTTATATGATGGAAGGCTTAAATGGTGAAGCTTTAGAGGCATTCAGAGCTGGCGTAATGGATGCGTTGAATAATAAAGCTAGAAGGTCTGGGGTTATGCTCAGAGATTTAGCAAATGAAGATAAGCAGGTTGGCGCTGCACTTAGAGCCGTATTGCCAGCAACAAGACAGGCAGATGAAGCGTTAGATGCCGTGTCTGTAGCAGCAGCAGCTAAAGAGCAAGATAGATTTATACAGCAAAGAGCTGGCTCACCAACTTCCGGCCTTGAATCTGAAAGAGTAAATCGTGGATCTGCACCATCTGCTGAAGACGTACTTAGAGGATCACAGGGCGATCCATTCTCAATAATTAGAATGATTAAAGGTATAATGCCAGAGAGTGCGGGATTGAATGATTCACAGATTCAACAGGTTGCTGAGGTGCTATACTCTGAAAGCCCAGAGCTAGTACAGAGAGCATTAAGTGATAACACTGTACAAGGTCAGCTAGTAAGGCGCATAGAAAGCCTACTTAAAGGCGGTCTTTTAGCTACAAGAAGCCCAGCACAACAGCAGTCTAGTCAAGCAGCTACAGGAAATTAGAATGGAACAGTTAGAACCATTAAGTAATGACGATATAGAAAACATTGCAAGCTCTGCTGTAGAGGATTGCTTAAGCTTTGTAGAGGCTGAGGTTTCTTTTGATCGCCTAAAGGCTCAAAGATATTTTGATGGCAAAGTAGATATTGGACAAGAAGAAGGTCTGTCTACGGTTGTTGCTACCAAGGTGCGAGATACAATTCGCTCTATTATGCCTAACCTTATGCGGGTGTTTTTACAATCAGATAAGATTGTAGAGTACGTTCCTAGAAATGAGCAAGAATCAAAATTTGCACAACAAGCAACTCAATACGTAAACTATAAGTTTGACGAAAATAATGGTTACAAAGTTTTATATGATGTATTCCAAGATGCGCTACTTAAAAAGTGTGGTGTAGCAAAAGTTTATTGGGATTCAGCAACAGAGGTTAATACTTATAACTTTAGCAATCTTAACGAAATGGAATTTACAGCTTTAGTTAATGATGATGATGTTGAGATAGTTAAGCATGTAACAGAGATTGAAATAACCATTGATGAGAATGGTATGGAAATCGAAAACCCTGTGCATGATTTAACTTTGATGCGCACAACTGAGACTGGCAAGCTAGTAGTAGAAAGTGTACCGCCAGAAGACTTTTATGTTGATGCTAGTGCTACATCTTTAGAAGATGCCTATTGTGTTGCTCACGTTACAGACTTGCGTATCACTGACCTAATTGAAATGGGCTATGCATACGAAGATGTTGAGGGCTTAGGTGACGCTTCATCTGGGACTATAATGGCAAGCGAAGAGCAGTTTGAGAGAAATGGCTACTCTGATATCTTTGATGACAGCAGTAACTTAGATCCGGCCATGCGCAAGGTAATGGTTACCGAGTGTTATATGCGGATGGATATCGACGGTACTGGAATCGCACAGCGTTACAAGCTTACTCTTGCTGGTGATAACTATAAGCTATTAGGCTATGAGCCGTGGACAGATATTCCTTTTGCTGTTTTTGAAACTGACCCTGTTCCGCACACGTTCTACGGTAAGTCTATTTCTGATTTAATCTGTGAAGATCAAGATGCAGCTACGGCATTGTTACGTGGCGTATTAAATAACGTGGCGCTAGTTAACTCACCAAGAACCCAAGTTCTAGATGGTCAAGTTAACATTGATGATGTATTAAATAATGAGATTGGCGGCATAATCCGAGTTTCTCAGCCTAACGCTATACAGCCTATGGCAGTTCCGTTTGTTGCTGGACAAACCTTATCGGCTATCCAATATTACGACCAGTCAATCGAAGCCAAAACAGGGATTAACTCTACAAGCACAGGAACTAACCCAGATGCATTACAGGCGCAAACAGCTACTGCTGTAATGGCTGCTATGCAGGGTTCTGCAAACCATATAGAAATTATGGCTAGAAACTTAGCTGAAGGTGGCGCGACCCAGATGTTTAGGTTGATGCTTTCTCTATATATTGAAAACTGTGACTCTGGCGATATGATGCGCTTATCCGGTGGCGATTATGAGCCTATAGATCCTCGCTCATGGGACAAACGAATGGGTGTTAGTGTCAAGGTTGGTTTAGGCACAGGAATGCATGATCAGCGTCAGGCTGCCTTACAGCAAGCATTACAAGTTCAGATGCAGATATTTCAATCTTTCGGGCCTAATAATGGCTTGGTTGGCATGACAGAGGTTCGTCATTCTCTAGCTGATATCTTAGCTATGAATGGCGTAAGAGATGCGGAGCGTTACTTTAAGCCAATGACTCCAGAAATCGAACAGAATATCATGCAGCAAGAGCAGCAAAAAGCACAAGAAGATGCGCAGAAGGCAGAGCAGCAATTAACTCAACCAGAGGCGTTTGTTCAGGCAGAATCAATTAAGTCTCAAACAAAAGCACAGACTGATATGGCTAGGTTGCAAATCGATGCACAGAAAGCTATTGCTAACGATGACCGTGAGCGTGATCAGATGGATCAAGACTTACTGGTTGATGCGGCTGAGTTGCTTGCTAAGTATGGTGCGCAGGTTGATGTTGCACAAATTAAAGCAGATCAAGCTAGACCTAGATATCCAGATCAATCGCCAGTTAATGCTGTTACTGGTGGTCGATTCTGAATATAAAAGAGCGGGCTAGTCACGCTAGATATTTACAAGATAACCCTTTATACAAAGAGGTTATAAAAAAAATTAGAGATGATCAAATTATGGTCTTCACTAACGAGCAGTCTCCTATAGAGACTATTAAAGTCGCGCATGATATAATCGGCGCGTTAAACAAGATCGATAGTTACTTCCAAACTGTATACACAGAAGAGGCAATTTTCGACAAACGAAATAAGGATTAGCACCGTGGAAACGACTAATACTGAAGCACTTAGTAACCCAGAGGGAACCATTGAAGGCGCTCTCGATGCAATGTACGAACCTGAAGCTGAAGAATTGACTGAAGAGGAGGTGGTTGAACCCACTACACCAGAAGCAGAATATGAAGAAGAAGAAGGTGATGACGAGCAAGATCCTGAAGAACCTGAAGAAGATGAAGGTGAGGCAGATGAGGAGCAGGATAGTTCCGAGGATGACGAAGCTGAAGACGCAGCCGATTCACAACGAGAACAACAATCATTCACCGTTAAAGTAGACGGTACGAATACAGTTGTAACCTTAGATGAATTAAAGCAAAGCTATTCAGGCCAAAAGTACATCCAGCAGGGTATGCAAGAAACTGCCGAAGTTAAAAGAGAAGCTGAGACAGTTTATTCTGCCCTTTTGCAAGAGCGACAAGCAATTGCGCAACTTTATGAACAAGCGCGTAACGGTGACGTTCCGACTGCGCCTAAACAGCCATCGAGAGAGTTGTTTGAGACCGATCCAATTGGTTATATGAATGCAAAACTTGCTTACGAAGATCAGGTAGCTGATTACAGTAGGGAAATGCAGAAATTGGAAGTGGTTACACAGCAGCAGTCTCAGGCTCAGAGGGCGGCACAGCAAGCTTACATGAGACAAGAATTGGATTCGCTAAAGAAAGCGATACCAGAAATGCAAGATGCCAAACAGATGCCAGTATTTAGGGAAAAGCTTGTAAAGGCTGGAACCGATATTTATGGCTATAGTACCGAAGAGATATCTGAGGTAATGGATCATCGAGCTATTCGTGTCTTAATGGATGCAGCAAAGTATCAGGATATAGTAAATGGTACTGAGAAAGCAGCAGAGCGAGCTAGGCCAAAAAGTCGTAACCGTACCCTTAAAGCGGGTTCTAAAAAGCAAGGCGCAAAGAGTGTAGCTCAGAAAAAGCAAAGAAACACTTTAGCCAAAACCGGCTCCGTTGAGGATGCCATAGCTTTATTAATTAATTAACTAGAGGTTACACATCATGGCACAACCAACTAACTTGTACGATTCGTATGACATGAAAGGTATTCGAGAAGATTTATCGGATATGATTTATGACATTACTCCTGACGACACTCCTTTTTACACAGCGTGTAAGAAAGTAAAAGCGTCTAACACTTTGCATGAGTGGCAGACTGATACTTTACGTTCTGCTGGTGTAAATGCTCACGCTGAAGGTGCAACAACTGAAGCACAAGCTGCATCTCCAACTGTACGCTTAGGCAACAACACTCAGATCTTTAAAAATGCTGTTGTTATCTCTGATACTGACCAAGGTCTTAAGACTGCTGGTCGTAAGCAAGAGATGGCTTACCAAGTATTAAAGATTGCGCGTGAGCAAAAGCTTGATATCGAAAAAGCACTTTTTGAGAACCAAGCACGAGTTTCTGTTGATTCAGCAACTCCTCGTAAGCTTGCAGGCTTAGGCGCTTGGATTACTTCTAACGTAGACAAAGGCGCTAACGGTGTTAACCCACCAGCAACTATTGCTAACCCATTAGGCACAGTAGCTCGTACAGATGCAACTGGCGCAGACATTACAGCTTTCAATCAAGATAAGTTTGATAATGTTATGCAGTCTATTTGGACTAACGGCGGCGAACCTGATCGTGTTTATTTGTCTCCTGTACAGATGAACAAAGCATTATTGTTCAATGGTAACAATAACCAGCGATCTTCTGTTCAAGCTGGCGACCAAAAAGTAATTAAATCTTTGGTTGTTTACGTTACTCCTTGGGGTACTGTAGAGTTTGTTCCTAGCCGTGAAAACCGTAGCCAAGATGTATACATTCTTCAGAATGATATGTTCTGCGCTGCTGTTTTACGTCCTACTCGTAACACTGAGTTGGCTAAAACTGGCGACAACACTTTACGTCAAGTTGTAACTGAATTGACGCTTGTTGCTAAAAACGAAGCATCTTCTGGCTTAGTAGCTGATAACACAGTTGTCTAGTTAGTATAAAATTTGAATGGGGGGCTTATGTCCCCTGTTCTTTTTTTTAGGACTTTTAAATGCGCGATAATTATATTGAAACACCAATTTTTAATAGGCACGAAGACAAGTTAGTTGTTAAGCGTGTCTATGATAATGCTCCAATATTAGAAAAAGCCAAGGCTTTACATAATGCTGGTCTAGATACAATGGGTGATAGCAAGGTTGCTGGCGTGTTACCTATGTATATGGTTACCCAGTGGATGAAAGAAGCCGGTCTTGCACATGATGACAATGAAGGTCGCAAGGAAGTTATTAAGCGTAAAATGCTTTCTGGTGAGTTTGATAAATTTAGAGTTTGGAAGGGGAGCTGGTAGTGACTTACAAGTATTTCAAAATTGAAGACTTTGACTGTCAAGAGACTGGCGAAAACGAGATGCAGCATGAATTTATCCTTAAGCTGGATGAGTTGAGAGCGGCTTGCGGGTTCCCTTTTATTATTACAAGCGGGTACAGAAGCCCAAAGCATAGCATCGAAGCTAGAAAGCCTAACGGTGGTGGTAAGCACACTGATGGTATAGCCGCAGACATTTTGACAAGAAATGCTGGCGAAAGATGGATGCTAATTAATCATGCAGTAAAGATGGGTTTTACTGGTTTAGGTATTGCTAAAACCTTTATCCATGTTGATACTCGTGCCACAGATCCTGTGAGCTGGGTGTATTGATGAGTGAGGAATATAAATTGGCACTAGATGAAATTCGTGCTCACGAGAAAGAGTGCGGCTTGAGATACAAGCACATTGAGGCTCAGTTAGAAGACGGTTCACAGCGTTTTATTAGACTTGAGAATTTAATTACAGGTTTATATGGAGTTATTATTTGTGGTGGAGTCGCGGTTTTTAGTGCTGTGCTTGCTGTTCTTATCAAGTTTATCTAGCGGTCAAGTTAATACATGCAACTGGGTAGGGCGGCCTGTAGAGCTAGAGGATCAATTCTGGATAGATGTAGGCAAACATAAAGGCTTACCTACAAACTACCCTGAGATCGCACCTTATTACGTTACAAGAAAGTATTCTGACGAGTTAGTCTTACAGTAACCTTAAAGACTACCATCTGCCCAACTGCTATCAGTTAGTCTCTCAAAAACGTCCTTCTCCATTCGTTTCTTAATTTGCACTTTACCTGTGGAGTCATTAGCTCTTTTTTCCCATGTGCGAATAGATGACTTCCAGCACTTCATCTTGTTTTTACCAACTAACCAACCTTTGGACTCATAGAAATCAAAGAACCTATCTGCATCGATTGCGTTATTCCTCTCAAGGCAATAATCCTTAATCTCATCTACAGTGGGGCGAGCGAAGCGACCCTTATTACTTGTAGTATTAATTGTATTATTAACTTGTAGTATTCTCTTAGAACATTCCTTCCCTAGGGTATGGAAGTTATCTTCTATAGGGGTAGGAAGATTACTTCGTGGGGTGGTGTCTTTTACTTCATGGGGTTCTGCTATCCAGATCCGGCGCTGCTTAACCTGCTTGCCTTCGTAGATAAGCTCTATATTAATATAACCCTGTGCTGCAAGCTGGCTAATCCATTTAGAGATAGACCTTGTTGTTGCACTGTAAAGCTCTGAAAAGTACCCATTACTTGCCCAGCAATAACCCTCTTGATTGGCTAGTGCTGTCAGTTCACCGTATAGCAATTTTGCGTTAGGCGTTAATGTCGAGTCGTACCGTACATTAGAAGGGATAATTGCGTAATAACTCTTTTTCATTCTCTGGTTCTCCATATGCTACAAATTGACTGATTGGCATAGCTAAAGCCGCACAGATGCTAATGATTGTATTAATTGTTGGGTTTTTATTAACACCAGACCTTAATGCTGATAACTGACCCTGTGCTAAGTTTGTTCTTGCTGAAAGCTCTACTACTGACATATCGTGCAATGCCATACTGACTAACATCGCTCTTTTTACACTAAATCTATCTTTCATGCCTCACCTCTTAAAAAAACAAACTATAGCAGACATGATTATATAAGGCTAACTTAAATTACTTGTTGCAATTAATTCATGTATATGTAAAATGGGTAGCTCAATTCAAAGATCAAAAGGAAAAGGAATGTTAGTTTTAACTAGGAATGAAGGCCAGCGGTTAATCATTGGAGATAAAGAAATGATCATAACCGTTCTCGGTATAAGTAAGAACCAAGTAAGAATAGGTATCAACGCTCCGAAGCATGTTGTTGTGCATCGAGAAGAGATCTATGAAAAAATCAAAGCGCAAGATAAAACCGAAAACAGGGGAAACAAATGATTAATAATTTAACAATCTCAGGCAATGTAGGACGCGATGTAGAGGTTAGGTATTTACCTAATGGTACAGCGGTTGCAGATATAGCTGTGGCATCAACATCAGGCTGGGGCGATAAGAAAAAAACAACATGGGTTAGCTGCACTCTCTGGAAAGAACGAGCAGAAAAGTTAGCGCCATTTTTATCTAAAGGCACTTCTGTAGTTGTAAGCGGTGAGTTCCATTTATCAGATCCTTTCACAAACAAAAAAGGCGAAACTAGTCAGACTGTTAAGATGAATGTAAATCAATTGCAGTTTAGTGGCCCATCTGAAAGCAAACCAAAAGAGACGGTAAGAGGCTCTCAGCCAAAACCAGTTAGCTCAGACGTTAAGATGACTGATGCAGACTATGCTGAATGGGACGATGAC
>TARA_R110000737_G_scaffold71423_2_pt1 | contig 10495 bp, 19 predicted proteins | sample TARA_R110000737 | Tara Oceans TARA_R110000737 (sample SAMEA4398027) | marine metagenome | biome: Polar Biome; feature: [SRF] surface water layer (ENVO:00010504); material: water (ENVO:00002006), including particulate matter (ENVO:01000060) such as... | depth 5 m
GTTAAAGAAATTTTCATCTCCTTCACCTTTACCTAATTGCCAACCAACGGGTTCTCCATTAGCAAACTTTCTACGAACATCTTTAATCTCATTAAACGGAGACATGAGATTAGGGTTAATACCTAACTTACACATACGCTTAATAATCTGTGGTATGTCGTAACCCAGAAGATACCAACCGATAATCATATCAGGGTCTTGTTCTTGCATCATACGAATAAATGCGTAAAACATTTCTGTTTCGTTTTGATAAACCTGCACATAATCAAGGCTGGAAAACTTTACATTTTTGTAATCCACACGGGCCTCTTTAGGAAACCATGTCATTACCGTATTCTTTTTGGTAAAGGAATCATAGATACTTAGCACTGTTGTTTTACCATCATGCTTACCGCCCACTTGAGATTCAATATCAAAATACCATTTACGGTGTTCGTATTCTTTAATCTCAGTCATACGGTCTACCGCATAAAGTCTCTTAATATCAACATCTGCTTGAAAGGTTTTAATCTCTTTCTTATGTAATTCCGTCATAATATTCCAACGGTCTTTAGGGTTATGATATATAAGTTTCTTTAAAGGAATACCTTCTATACTTCTCCAATCCCCTTCTTCCCATTCAATAGCAATAAATGTCTTCTTACCATATTTATTCAAGATTAGTTTATTATAGTTCCAAGAGTCAAAGGTTGATATGTAGAAGTATGCCTTAAAGTCATCAACGGTTTCTTCTTTCCTTTCCCCGTTTTCTCTCCATCTAAGTGCAATCTTACTTCCCTTCGTGTCTATTATCATCCTTAATCACTGTCCATTCTTCAATTCTAAACCTTATCCCTTCGTCTTGAAGGTATTCTTTAAACAGATATTCTAAATGCTCTCGCAAATATTCAGGGTCTGTCCACCCCTCATCGGCATCTATACAACCTACTACACGGAGTATCATTAAGAGTCCTCCATTAAGTCTACAAAGTCCTTACCATATTTTTGAGCCAACTGTATATTCTTGAAGTCGTTTAATAGACGCTCAACATAAACTGCGGCATCCATAAGTTCTTCTTGTAGATGAACAAGCCATTCCATAGTATCTAAATCAGTGCGTTCCATTGTCACACCGTATTTGTTCTTACCTACTTTGGCTCTTTCTCTAATCTTTTTAATTACTTGTTCTTCATATTTGCTCATATTACCACCTCTACACCATCTATTGCATTTTGAAGCCCATTAGATAGACACCAAGAAAATTTATTTTTTTCTAAAACAGTGTCCACTAATTCTAATGCGGGTAAATCTATCATAAATCTTTTATATTCTGTGAATTTAAGATATAAAAAAGACACTTCTTTTCTATCCCACCGTTCAAGTAAAGATAGTTCTGTATATTCTAAAGAGTAATGTACTAATTTAGTAGGATATGCCGCTTCGTAAGTATAAGGTCTTAGTGTTTCATCTTCAGAAGAAGTACAGTCCATTTCAATTGTCATATCTGTTCCATATGAATACAATTTTGATTTTAAAGAAATCCAAAGCCAATAGTCATAACTTTCCAAATGTTCACTTAATTTATGACATATTTGACATAGAGCATGAATGTTAGAAGGTTGAAAGGAACCTTCGTTACACTTAGCAACAATATGCGCTCGGTCAATGTTTCCGTTGTCACCACAAGCCATACATGAATTATTTTCTCCATCAAAGGCTTGTATATTTAAAAAACCTTTAAGGGGACTTTCATTCCAATATTTATAAATTACTTTTCTATTTGGTATGCTTTTATATATCATTCTTCTTCACCAACTTATTGCACTTGGGTATCGTCGAGGATTGTAGCCCCCACCCATTGCCCATTCAATAGTGTAACCTAAACCCTGCCAATGTTTAATAATAGAATCCCAGTGGGGTTTATTACCGAAGTGAAGACCCGAACTACATCCCATTCTTCCACCTTTTACGGCAATTTCTATACAGCGAATACCTTCTTCGATAATATACTTTTCTTCGTGTTGGTATTGTTTTGTTTGTTCAACTGCCTTTCTTGCTTCATGTGCTTTCATTCTTCTTCACCTACCACATCTATCATAGCCTGTGCCATTTGAGTAGCCATACTACGACTACCCATAGCAAAGGCAATCTGAATAGATTTACTCTTAGCATACATCCTTAAAAACTCGGCTTCATCTAAACCTTTGTTAAGCAGTAATATTTGTATTTTAATGTCTAATTCTTTTACTAATTCTAATATATGTTCCATTTCAATTCCCCAATCTTGGCGCACGAAGCACCGTTATTTTCTCATTAGCAAAGATTACAGGCTTCTCATCATCGTAGAGAATAACCACATCTTCTTCTTTGCTTATAATATTAGCAATAGGTAGAGAGATTTCTACCGTAGCCTTTCTATTATTACCAATAGCACTCACTTCTGTATAAACACATTCGCCTGTCTTAGTCGAACTGATAAGAAGTTTTTTACCATTCCAATCTATCTTGTATATAGAATTGCCTACCTTTTCTGCTAAGGACATAGCCTCCGACAATACAGCGGAATTAACCTCAAGCATGGTTTTTAATGCTAATGTTTCTGTTACTAATATTTCTTCACCTTCTCTCATAGCCATCATAATAGACCGTCGAGTTAGGTTTCTAAGTTTAGGCTTAAGGCGATAGATAACATGTAAGTCATCGTGTCTACCCAAGACAGGTAAAGTTACCACACTATTACCTGAAGCCAATTCTATTTTTCCATCGTCACTCTTGAACACTATATCTGTATCGGTTAAATACTTTTCAATAGTAGAGCCGGACAAACTAACCATTCCGCTAGTAGCCTCTTCATCTGTATATCTATAAACCACATAGGTATAATTGTTAGCATTTTGGATATAGACTGTATTACCTTCTACCTCGATAAAAATATCGTCGGAAAGAACACTTGTCTTATTCCCCATGCCTTCATTGTATTTACCCCGTAGTCTGCAAATATTTATTGCATCCTTCAATTCTTTTCCATTCATTCTAAATTGCATTTAAATTCCTCCATAATATAATATAACATAACAGCACCCCTATATCAAAAACCCTTTACTCTCAAAGGTCGTTTTCCTTGAGAGGCTTTAGACCTTCCCAAGTAACTTCTCCCTTGCTATTCTCAAACAAGGTAAAGGTTTGACCTTCGTTCTTCGCATTGGTTTTTGACTTAAGAACCTTAGCGTATAACTTTGTTGTTCCATTTCTTTCCTCTCGGAATGTATGAACATGTTGAAACAACTTTGCAGTAGTAGACTTTTCCCAATCAGGTTTAGTACCTACAACTTCAAACCCATCATGCACTTCTTTCATATGTGTGATGAAAAACTTGTGGCATTCTAATTGACAAGCCGCTTTAAACAACCGTTGATATTCTTGTGTTCGAGCAAACCATTGGGTAGGGACCATTTTAACTTTATCAGCCAAACGAGGGTCGCCTCCCTTAATATGGTTTTGTCGAGCAATCATATTTGTTGTATCAAGCCAAGTATCAAGTCCATCAAAAACAATAGACTTAACACCTTCTACTTCAATTACTTCATCACCGAATTCAATTTGCTTTGTTTCAATTGCTTCTTTAACCATTCCCATAAAGAAACGGGCCATGTCAGCAGTAGCCAAATAATCCACTGTCATATCTTCTTTATAGACATGGGGATTATAGATAAACACTTTGTCATCACTTGACCAATGTTGCCTCCAAGTAGGTTCTGCACCTTCATCAAAATCAAGAATAAAAACCCAATGAGTTTCCTTCTCTTCTTCTGTTCTACAATCAATTGCTAATCCGGTCTTTCCTGTTCCGGGGTCGCCACTAACTCCACATAGCATAAATGCTGCATTATTCTCCAACAATCGTTTTCGCTGATTAAAAGCCTTAGCCTTAGCATTAGCAAATGCGGTCTTGTTATCTTCATTCTTCGCTTCCTTTACGAGTGTACTCGCTTTTCCTTTTCCTTTCAAACTCATTCTTCTTCCTCCTTAAATTGTTCACTTAATATTTTTAGTTGGTTTTCATGCACTAAGCGTGTGAACATTTTACCGCTTTTCATGTGAAATCTAACGCTGAATCTTTCAAAGTCATCATCGTCTTCTTTCCATTCTATTGTTTCGACTTCTTCTAAGTCTAATAGTATTTCATTTAATTTGATTATCATATTTTTTTTCCTCCATTTAAAGTATAGGCTTTGCACCTATTTGAATGTCATTCAGCCGCCAACATTTACACGGAAGGGATTTAATAATCACCAATATTCCATTGATTCTCCGTCTGCTTCTTCTGCTTCTGGCACAACACCTGTTGCACTTCGAGCATAAACACCATACAAATTAATTGTAACAGGATTATACTCACCGTCAATAGGAATACCACCTTCATCTTTCTTTTGCGTTTGATTGGTACGACCAATAATAACAACATCAGAACCTACACCGAAGTTAATAGGTAAATGTGAAGGAACCCAAATCGGAGTTGATTCAGGAATATCATCTTCATCAAAGCCATAATTAGCATCAACAGGTTCAACCCAAATAACACGGTTTCCACTTCGCTCATTAGGAGTTAGGTTCATACTTGTAACTATTCCATCAGTAACAACAAGACGCAAACCTTGTTGTTGAGAAATAGATTCATGGTAAGAATCCAATTCAATTAAATCTGCAACATATTCTGCCATGTTTTCAACGAGTAAGTCCTCCATTGATTCACCAGAAACATCAACCCATCTTGGGTCATCTTCTTCTAAGTTTTCAATGTATGTCATACTTGTCAATGTCTTACCACGAATACCATAAATAGCATTACGCTCATCATTAAACAAACCGTAGATTGTAGTCCATCGGAATGTTTCCATGTCGAAGTTCTTTGCTTGGTCATTCTTAAGTTGAAGAGACCATAATTGAATATCTCCATCTTCTTTCATACCAACAAAGTGCGCTCGAAGTTTAAACTCTTCTTTAGGCAAAGGCTTTCCGTAATTCTTATTAACATCACCAGATGCCCAAGACTTTACAGGGTCTACCGGAACAACCCAAGTTCCTTCTGTAACTTCAATTGCCGAAGCAGGAAGTTGCGGAATAACTCTTGTGTCCCATTCACCGTTTTTCTTTTGAGTCTTTTCGTAAGACCCTGCATCATTCAATGTAACTTCTGCGAGGATTTCATCATTCAATGCTTGTGAAGAATCACTGTTATACTTGCTCATTACATTCTTTCTTTTCCATTCCATTACATCACGGGCAGGTTCGATTCCAATAAAGAAACCTGTTCCTGAATTACCGAACCCCGTAGAAGCAGTTCTGTTTGATGCAAGACGACCTCGGACAAAATTTCGAGTAAGAGTAAGAGCAACTAATTGTTGTCGCTCATCCTCCATATCTAAATTATTGCTTTGACCAATCTCCGCATACTTTTCATTCATTTCACCGACTTCAATGTTTAGTCGGCTCGCTAGGCTGTTTAGTTCTTTTTCAACTCTTTCTATCATATTTTTTCACTTCCGTTTTTTTCTTATTTCATAAACTGTGCGGTGAACCAAGCCACCAACACTTTAGGAGTTACACTTCTGCTTCTCCACTCCATTTCTCCTACTGCACCTACTACCTTAAACTTCTCGGTTGAAGATAATTCCATATCTAAAACACATTGTAGGAGTTTACCACATATATCCTTTACAGTATGACCTGCAAAAACAAGCCTATGTAAAAAGTCCAATGCGTCAGGGTTTTTACTAAGTAATTGCTTAACACAATTAATGTAAGGTCCCATGTGTTCATTTAGTAAATTTTCTGGCGTCTTTCCAGAATAAACACACGCTTGTAATTCGTTAATTGCACGACGCATATCCCCACCACAAATATCTACAATTTTACGAGCATTGTCTTCAGTATAATTTACATTATTATCCTCAATAATTTCCATTAATCGTTTTACCTGTACATCTTCAGGGATGGGTGTGAAAAAATAGTTTGCACACCGAGAACGGATAGCATCATCAACAGCATATGGGTCATTACATGCTATGATAAACCGAACATTTATTGCCCGTTCCATTGTTCTCTTCAATGCTCGCTGTGAATCACGAGTCATTCCCTCTAACTCATCAAGAAATACAATCTTGAACTTATTACCTGACACTGAACGAGTATTTACGAAGTTAGTAATTGTTTGCCTTACGGTTTCTAACTTACGGTCTTGACTCGCATTAATTTCTAAAAAGTCTGTATCTTTATCTTCACCAAGAAGACAATTTGCTAATACATGTGCGGCGGATGTTTTACCAATTCCCGGTACACCATACATTAAAATAGGTGGCATATCGCCCCTCTTAACCCATGTTTCTGCATCTGCAACAAACTTATGCTGTCCAATCAATTCTTCTATCACATTTGGTCTATATTTTTCTGTCCAATTCATTTTATCATCTCTTTTTATTATTCACCTATTAGGCAATCTGCTGTCAATACATAACCAGCAACACTTACTGCCGACCGTATAGAAGACTTTACAACTCTAACAGGGTCATATACTTCTCCCTTCTGAGCATCGGGCCAACTATTTGTTGCACCGTCATAATAATGACCCTTAACAATGTTGTGTTCTATCGCATCTTTTACTGAAGATAGTGATTCACCTGTAACATTCTTATAGATTGTTTCCAAAGGTGCTTTCATAGCCTTATAAAATACCTCATTAACATTATTTATAGATGCTTTTAATGACCAATTGTATAGTTCAATACCTGCACCTCGGATAACTCCTTCTGCAATAGCGGCTCTTGTAGCATTAAGAGCATCGTCTACTCTTTCTAACTTATTAGAAATCTCTTGTTCAGACAAACCGCTAATACCAATAACTGCGGCATTACCTTGTAGTCTACCATAACGGACTGAATGTTTCTTCTTGTAGAATTCATTCTCAGCCATTAATTCTTCAGACTCAATATCCTGAAGGCGTTCAACTAATTGTTCGTCGTCACCCATGAAACCTAAGAAGGCTGTTTTCTTTGAAGAAACAATTACTTTGTTAGCCTGTCCTAACCATTCAGGCATTACATCCTTTATCTGTAAATCTAATTCACGGTTAACCATCTTACCACCTGTAAAGATTGCTAAGTCGTTTAACTTTTCAGTTTGCCAGAATGAAATATCTTCTGCTTGTACTATACAACCATTGATGTTTCCATTCACTTGATTCATAACAAAGGTATTCAGTGCAACAGCACCAATCTTTGCTACTATAACAATCAATGGTCGGTTCTTACTCTTTGCATATTCCAAAGCAGGAATAAATTGAGCAAAGTCATTAACTTCGTTATTTGAAATTAATACAAGAGGCTTGTCAAATGTGTTACTCTCACCGAAAACCTTAGTGAATACAGGATTAACATATCCTTTATCCATTTCATAACCTTCGATAAATGTAACTGTATCTTCTCCGGTTACAGAAGGTTCAATAGTAATTACACCATCGTATCCGATTTTTTCAACAGCATCTGCTATTAACTGAGCCATGTCTTCATCATTATTTGCACTGATTTTTGCAACATTATAAATTCCTTGACCTTTAATTTTCCAAGCAACCTCATCTAAATGATTACAGACTTCTTGAGATAGCCTTTCCATTTCTTTACGGATTGCATATCCTGTATTACTATCTAATAATTTTTTACCACCAGCAATTAATTCTCGTGCAATAACCGTAGAGGTAGTAGTTCCATCTCCAGCAGTTTCTTGAGTTCTTTGTGCCACTTCAATAATAAGTTTAGCACCTGCATTAGCCATAGTATCATCGAGGACAATATTACGAGCAACTGTCACACCATCATTAACAACCAAAGGAGGCAAGCCATCCTTTCTATCAATAATAACACTACGGGTAGCAGGACCTAAAGTTACACTTACAGCATCTGCAACCGTATTAACTCCTTCAATTAGTTTCTCTCTTGCTTTATCACCATGTAATATTTTCATCCTTTCACCGCCACTACATTTTCTAACTTAATAGCAATGTATTCAATCCCTTCATCGTGAAAGGTAAATCCACCATCATAATAGATATATCTTCCAACCATATCCCCAACAGGAGAATCATAAACAATTCCGCCATGTTGGTTCGCATTCAGTATTATACCACTCTCGGTGGTTGTTCTCTTTTCGTTTTTTATTAACACATAGTCATTCATTTGTTTCATATTTTTTCACCTCAACATTCCCCATGCAATTACTACAAGGGTTATTACATTAACAATAGAAACGCTTATCGCTATTTTATTGGTAATGTGTAATTCTCTCGCCATTCGTTCAGTAAGTTCGACAAGTCTATTCATATCTTTCTTCATCAAATCCCTCCTGTACTTCTTCCGGCGACATGTTATTCTCATAACACATTCTAAGATACTTCAATGGTTCCTTATTAAGAATTGCGCTTAACCACACTCCAAAAGGAACACCGAAGGTCTTTCTCATCTCTTTCCATCTCATTTAAAATCCTCTAATGTTTTCATCTTTCTTGCTGTTATTCTTCTTCTCTTCTCTTTCGTAATACCTAAAACTTTACATTCTTCAGGTAGTAGTTTTCTTGCCGCCCACTTAGCATAGTCTGGATTTCTAGCCATGTCCTTTACTAAGTAGCCGTCTGTTTCCTTTAGCCCCAACTTGAGACATATAGACGGAAAAAGACTTGAAGACTTTCTTTGAGGTGGGGCTAATGTAACATAACCACCCTCCCAAGAATAAGCCAAAAGTGCATAGAAATAGTCCGTAGGCCATCTGTATAGTGTAGATGCAACAAAGGCTAACTTATTATTGTTAGGCATTGAGGCTGAAACCCAAGATAGAATCTGCATAGGTGGAGGTGCGTGAAGCATTAACCCTCTATGGAATTCATCTCGGTCTTTCATTTTAATATAGTTGCTTGAAAGCGACCACATATTTGCCTCAAATGTTTTAATTTCATCACAGTTTTTTGCATACAAAGTCTTTAATCTTATCTGATTTCTATTGGTTTTACCACACAGTTTTACTTGACAAATGTTAATAATTGCTTTAGGAACATCTTTCTTATTGTGGGAGGTTAGAACTACATGTCTACCTGAATGTATCAAGTCTACAATCTTATCCTTATCGGCTTTGTAATGCACATCCTCAATTATAATCCCCACATCCATAGGCCATGAATACACATCATCAATAGGAATATCATTTGCATGACATTCTATGTATTCTTTAGTTTCTATTGACGCTTTAGCACTATATGTCTTACCTGTTCCTGCCTTACCAATAAATATCTTAGGTTTTTTTATCTCTCTCTTTCTCATCATTTATAATCATCTCAAATTCATATCTACTATCTTCATTCATGTGTTCACCGTTACGAACCTTTTCCATTAAACGGATAAAAACTGCCCATCCTTTACTCTTTGTAGGCACATTAGGTGGAAAAATGTCACATATCCGTAACACTTCTAACCTACGGCGGATAATAATTGTATCAACCCTACGACCCCTTTCTCTTTCTAAGTTCGCCTCAACCTGTATATGGTTAAGTGAACGAATTACCGGCTCAATAAGATGTTCCGGTAATCTTAATTTAATATTATATCTCGGTTCCCAACCTCGGCTATTACTAACCTTAGTCATTTGAAACTTAGGAACCGCTGAAAGTATAAGGATGCCCTGTAATTGTTCTACTGAATACATTAAAGTCCACCGAGAGTTTCATGTAGGGTTATCTCCCACATGTGGAACTCTTTGTGTCCTGATATAAACATTCCGGACCTATCCTTTGGACCTATGAATGTTTCACCGCAAACAAAACAATGCACTTTGACAATCTCGGCATTTCGTTTAACCCCATCATGGCTAATAATGTCCACAATGTTCCCTTCTTCGATAGTTTCTTCGGTTAATTCGTCATCCCACATGCTCTCTCATATAATCTCTGAGAGTTTTAGACTTATTATACTTTGCATTTACTTCTTCAGTCAACACCACATTTTCAATTTTTTTATTATTGTCTACTTTATAGAAACTTTCTAACAGTTTTATTAACTTTTTAGCAGACTTATCATACCTTTTTTTATCTACATCTTTCCATGAAGAATAATTACTGAAAGGGGACTCCTTATAAAGTCCCATCTCTTCTTCTAATACTTCCCACATAATGCTCTCGATAATTCTTTTTATTCCATCTTCTACACTCTTAGGTGCGTCATCATCATCGTATCTTTCTTCCATATAATCACCTCAAAGGAGAAATTGCTTTATTCTCTAAAACCCATCGAAGAGTTTTCTTAACTCCACGCAACGCTGTATAGTTACGCAAACATTCAGCATTTTGTTTAGTGTCCATTGTACGGGAATGAAATCTATCCCTCCAATACTTTGCCTCATCTTCTGCTTCTAACAACATTGCTTTAACTTCTTCTTCTGTTTTCATTTTATTTCACCTTGTATTCTGGGTGGTTTTTGG
>TARA_R110000737_G_scaffold336977_1_pt1 | contig 10480 bp, 2 predicted proteins | sample TARA_R110000737 | Tara Oceans TARA_R110000737 (sample SAMEA4398027) | marine metagenome | biome: Polar Biome; feature: [SRF] surface water layer (ENVO:00010504); material: water (ENVO:00002006), including particulate matter (ENVO:01000060) such as... | depth 5 m
AGAAAAACAGAAGCGTTTACAGAAGAGTCAAGAGCAGCGGCACGAGCAGCAGAGCAAAGAGCTATTGATGTAGCTACTAGGTCAAAAGCTTCAGAAGCTAGAACAGCAGAGATACATGAAATTACGATGGGGCGGGTAGATGTACCTTTAACGACAGAGATAAATAAGTCTTTAGAAAGAGCCAATTGGTATAATCCTCAAATTAAAAAAGCTGGTGTTGGAATGACATTTGCTTCTATGGGATATGCAGCTTCATTAGGCAAGCCAGGACCTGATCAAGTATTGGGCCAGCAAACATTTGAAGTTGAATCATTCAGGATAGGACTTCTTTTTAATCCAGCAGCAAGGATGACTTTTGGAATTACTCCAGATCAAAAAATAAAAGAGATTTCAACAGAACAATTGATGGATATGTATCAAGGTTTTATGGATAAAGCAGGTCCTAAAAGACAAAGGGCTTTAGATGTTAAACGAATTGGAGAAAAGATATTCTTTGAAAATAGTCCAGATAGAGCATATAATCCTGTTGATATTAAAAGAGGAATGAAAGTTCCTCCATATAATGTTAGAGATGAAATGATAGCTACAGCATATGCAAAATATAGAGATTATTCAAATATTAGTAGTACTGAAGCTGATAAATATGCAGAAGATGTAAAATGGGTTCTTGGTGTTGATCTTAAGTATGAGGGTACACTTAGACCAAAATTAAAGGAATTCTTTAGAGAGAATTCTCTTGAAGGAGTTATTGGGATACCTGGTGGATACGAAGGATTCAATATGGATGAACTTACTATTCGTCAAAAAGGTGCTGCTTGGGATTTAATGGAAATGATTAAGAATAAATATCATTATGATGTAGCTGAAGATAAATGGATTGATAGTATTGATAAAGAAGGTAATATAATTTATGAGTAGTATTACTGAATTAAAGCAGTGGGGAGTAACAAGAGATTCATTACTTGCAGTGAATCAAGCAGCATTAGATTCTTCAGCAATAGATTCTTCAAGAGCAGAAGTAGATGTATTAGATTCTTTAGAAGGAATAGAAAGTAAAGATGCTATGACTCTTACTCCATATTCGGAACTCCCGACACTACCTGGATTAGTTCCCAATAGACCTCTAGATTTATTTTTTAAAGGTATGATTCTATCGGGTGAATCTCAACGTCTTGTAGCAAAACAACAAATAGAATTTGGTAAGATTGCTGCAGAAAAAATAGGCGAGGGTATAACAGAAGCAGGTGAAAGTATACAAGAACATGGAGTGGATTATAGAAATGCGATAGCAGCAAATACATTAGGAGCTCCAGTAGATGTGACAAATGCACTTCTCTCTCTGTTAGGGATTGAAATGTCTGATAGACCGTTTATGGGATCTAAGAATATTAAAAAAGCTTTAGATGCATTCTCTGGTATATCTTATTCTGAACGATATTTAGATAAATAAAATATGAGTAATGGTATTTATACTTCTTCTGTAGAAGAAGATGAAAATGCAGCATATATAAAACAGTTAAGAGCAATAGAACTTAACAAGATGAATCCTATCCCTCTTCTTGATGAAGATGAGAGTAGTTGGCTTACAGATTTTTCTGGCAATGTTTTATGGGGGGGGACTTCTGCTGCTTCTTGGGGTGCTTTAGATGTAGCTTCATTAACTGAAACTGGAAAAGTCGGAAGATCAGCTCTTTCTTTGGGTACATACAAACCATGGGAAGAGCAGACAGCAGCAGGTAAATCTGGATATATACTTGGACAGGGTTTGGGTATGTTTGCTACCTTCAGTTGGACTGGTAAAGGACTGGGATTGTTAAGCAGTGCTCTTACAAAAAAATCTACAGGAAGAGTTGCCACTCATTTAGCAAGAAAAGCAGGTACTGAAGCTGTAGAGAAGTATGGTGAGAAAAAAGGTATCCAGGCTTTATCTAAATATGGTGAGAAATTATTAGCAGGTGAAGTAGATGATCTAGCTATGGAGGGTCTTGAAAGAGGGACTCTAGAAGCTATGAGAGAAGCTACTAAGATAGTCAGATCTCCTGGATATAAGAGACTATGGAAGTTCAATCAGGAAGCATATGCATCTGCAGTTGATGATATGACCAGTAAGCTTCTTAGTGAAATGCCAGATATGGGTCTTGAGTCTGCAATGAAACTATCGGATAATTTAATATCTTCTGCTATGAAATATTCATCTCATCAATTTCATAATTATATGGATGGTGTTGTAGGAATGGCTGCTCGAGCATATGCTAAAACACCAGCAGTTACAAAAGGACTTCCATTCAATACTGCAGCTCAATGGACGTTAACTGGTAAGACAGGTAAACTATTATCTGCCATGTCTAGTGATGCTGTATTGGGCTTTACACATCATATGGCTCAAGCTGCTATAGAAAATGCTACTTATAAAACTGGAGAAATTCTAGGTGGTAAATTTGATGATAAGGAGTTAAAACATTTTGAAAATTTAAATTCAGGTTTTATGGATGTAGTTAAAAATTCTGCTAAGTCTGGATTGTGGATGTCATTGATTGCACCTACACGATTTATTAAAGGCGGTAGAACTAATAAGCTTCATAAAGAAGCATTGGCTGGATTGAATACTTTAAGAAAAGCATGGAAACCTGCAGGTAGGATGTCAGGTAATCAAGCAAGATCAACATTACAGTTTGTAGATGATGTATCTGAAGGTTCTTTGAAGTCTACTATATTATCTGAAGAACTGGCTGGTAAAGAAATAGCAAATCTTACAAAAGAAGAAGCTATTTCTATGCTTAAGAAGGTTAGAAAAGATTTTTCTAGTGAATGGCTAGGTTATATGGGCAAAGAAATAAGACAAGATCTTACAGGATCTGGTGCTAGAATGGTAGCTGGTGCACTAGCTATGAATCTTCCAGCAATGAAACAATATTATGATGAGACTGGACAGTTTGATCCTATAGGTGCACTTGGTGCTGATCCTTCTGAAATAGTATCTAATATGATTGTTGGTATGTTGTTTGCAAAGTCTGGCAGAACTTTTGGAGAAGGTAAAACCAGTGCTAAACAGTCAAGAATTTTTGAAACAGGGGAATTAAAGCAATATTATACTGCTAATGTTAAAAAGATAAAAGCTATCAGAGCTGGTCTTGAAGTAATGGGATATCCAGCATCTGGAGAGGGCTTGAATATTAATTCTGCTTCTGCTGAATTGGTAGGTCGGTACTTAATTAATACTGGTGATTATAGGATAGTGGATGATATTCTTAGGGAAAAGTTTGTTATAGCTGAAGATGCTCCAGTAATAGAAGGAACAAAACCAATAGATGTAGCTTATGAATCAGTTATTGATGTAGTAGGAGATCCAGTAGCGAAAGGTAAGCTGGATATTGCAATGAAAGTCATTGGTCATTACGATAATAATTCAACTGATATTGGTAATGTGATGAGACACGTTACTGCTGATGAAGCTGTAGATATTGTAAACAGAATAAATGAAATACCTGGAATAAAAGAACATAAAGCGAGTCCTGAAGTATGGTTAAGAAAGGTTGAATTGCAAGCTGCATGGACTGCAAACGAGAAATTTTATGATTTGCAACTTGGAAATATAATTGGATTTCATGAATCTCTTGGATCAAGTCATTCATATGATCCCACTACTGGTATTTTAAGAATTCCAGAGATTAATATTCAAAAGTTATTTGGCTCAAGACCTTCTGAAACATTATCTGATTTTAGACAGACTTATCAAATGTTTGTTGATATAGGTACTAAAAATGGTAAAGTTATTGTTGAAGGCAGACTTCCAAGAGAAAAAGAATCTTTGGGACATCAAAAATTAAAATCTGTAGAAAAGTCCTATCAAGGATATGTTGCATTGATGAATGAAAGTGTTTATGGCAGAGATTCTATGATGAATGATAAAAGTATTATGCATGAAACAAATATGTGGAATGCTTATGCTGTTACAAATACCCGTTTAGATATCAATAATACTCTTCGTATGTTTACTGATGTAAGTCAGGATAGAATATTTACAAATTTAGCTAAAGAAGATGTTGAATTTTTAGGTGGTCATATAAAAAGTCTTCAATTAAACAGAAGCAGATTACCTGAAGTATCTGGAGATCAAATAAAAACTGATGCAGATCAAAAAAGGTTTGACGATCTTACAAAGTTTTATGCCAGGATTCAGAATATTCATAATATATTGACTGGTAATAAAAATATAAATACTGGTGATAATAAACCTATTACCATGGATACGATTGCAGGTGCAAAAGATAACATTACTAATAAGTTGGGTGATGTTTTTATGAATGATGCTGTTTATGAATTACTTTTGAATCAATCTGTTGATCATATGATTAATACTATCGATATACAGAGTTTAAACAGGAATCATCAACTGAAACATAGTTTGCTTGTAATGATGAATGGAGAAGTAGCTCCCAGTGGTACCAGTGTTGGTGAAATAAACAAGTATGGAGGGTTGGTTGAAAGAAAGCAAAACCAGATAAATATACCAGATAGAAAGATATTATTTAGAATTTTAGAACAATCTCCTGATCTACAAGGAGAAAATTTGGATAGTTTGAGAGAATATTATGCTGATTTTCAAGAAGGTATGGAAGCTGCATCTGGTCCTGTAAATATTACTCGTGATCCAACTGTAATTACTGAATTGATTTCAAGTGTGGGTGGAGCAACTAATGCAAGAAATATATTGAATGTTGCAAAAATGTTTTCACAAGTAGGTCATATTAAGGATTTGCATAATGGCTATATAAGTTTGACGAAATATATGGACAAAATAAAGAATGATTCTGAACTATATGTAGACAATTATACACAGATGGCAGATTTTGATCAATCAACAAGTGAGAATCTTAAAGGACTTATTCATCAGATGGGAACATTAAGAGCTAATATAAAACATCTTATTGATACTCGTGATTATACTGCACTTGTAAATATTAAGTTGGAAGAGAATTCTTCTCTTATGGAGAGTCTTGAAAGATTCCAGAATATTGATTTGATGGATATTATTGATAAGGGAACAGGTAATGTAGTTGATGTACAGTATAAACAGGATTTGGTTAATGTAATAGCAAGAACAAAAGAATTACTGGGTAATAAGGTTCTTGATTATGAGAATATTTCTTCTTATGTGGATGAGCAGATTGCAAAAAGTGAGTATGATATATATACAAGAGAACATACTCTAAGAATGAATACTACTCCACAGAAGTTTGAATCTGATTATGGAGTTTCAGCTGCAGATCAGGAAATCATTATAGATAATGCTTTAAGAGGAAGAAATATTAATTCTAGTGAAGTTACTAATGCACATGTTATAGATGCAGTTAGGGGTTTATATCTAGAAGCAGTACAAAGACAATTAGATAGATTTACAGATACAGGTATAGTAACAGAAAGATTGACTGATGAACAATTATATAATGATGCCTGGCAGCTTACATCTGCTAAAGCTTTTTCTGGGAAGGTTAAGAGAGTTAAGTATATTGGAGGTTATGATGGTGGAATATTTATATCTGATGAAGTTGCATATCCTGTACAAAGTTCAAATGATGGAAGAGGTATAACAGGACTGAAAAATATTTTCTTTGATGGTGGCGAAGGCTGGTATGTTCTTCAGCCAGATATGAAATTTCGAATGCAGGGGGAAGATATTGCCAAGGATCTGGTAATATTTGACAAAAGTATAATGTCTCTCATAGATAGTCAAATTGAAAATGGAATAGGTATAGATTCTAAAACTGTGAGAAATGAATATCACAGGCAAACATTGGAAAGAAGATTAGAAGAAGAGATTATTCCAAATAAGGTTCCAATGATAAGGGTGATTCTAAATGATAGGTCACAATTGGCAGTAAGTAAGGAATTAGCTCAGAATTCTATAAATAGAGCATATAGTGAAGGTGGAGTATTGTCTAATCTTGTCAGAACATTGTATGGTACAGATCAAACTGGAGCAACAACTTTTCTGGAAAGATTTAGAACACCAAATATGAATGTCAATGTATTGAAAGAAGGAGTTAATGAAGCTTGGAATATATTGAATTCACCTAATTTAATTATACCTGGACAGAGAGGAACAAGCTTAGAAAGAATAACAGAGCTTGACTATATGAAAAGAAGGAAACTTGCTGATATCAGTAAAGGAAAAATTTTAAATAATGAATATCATAGTGCATTAACTGAATATTACAGACTTCTTTTTAACGAAACTAACAGTCCTCTTGCTAGAGAGCTTTTGGCATCGTATGAAGAGATGAGAGAAAATATTGTAGTGGATGGTGAAGTAGTAGGTACAAGATTAAGACCTATGAGAAGCTTGTCTATAGATGACAGTGGTGATGCTTTCTCTGTTATAAGCAGGTTTAGACAAAGATTAGATACTTATGATGAAGACATAATGGCTGGTATACCAAGAGAACAGGTAGAACAATTTGTTGAAAGTACCAGTAAGGAGTTGACTGATTCTCCAACATTTTTAACCAAAAAAGCTTTTTTAAGATTTCTTGGTACATTTGCTCCAAATAGAGAGTTGTTTCAATTCAATCAAGACAATGAAGTTATTGGATTTAATGTAGGTGCTATGAAACCTAAGGGTGTTGATATTCTTGTTACAGAAGATGGTAGTGTGAGTGTTAATTATGACAAAACAGCATTTTTTTATAATGCAAAAATAGGAAATGTTTTAGAAAGACATGGAATGGATGAAGTAAAGTTTAAGTCAGGCAATAAAATAAATGTTTCAAGAACTGGTCTTGGAGAGTTAACTGAAAATTATGTTGATCCTATTACAAGAAGAGCTGAGGTTGATGCCCGCAGCATAGAAGAAATAGTGGAATGGACTATAGATGGATCTCAAGGAAGTATACAGGAAATACCTTGGTCAAATTATGATCTTACTCAAGCATCTGTTCCTCATACAGGTACTGTTGGAGCTAATACTGGAGTGCATTATTCTAATAAGAGTGGATTGAATGATTGGACTGGAATTGTTGCTCATACTGATGAATTTACTGATTTGATGTCTAAGCTTCAGGATTCACCAGAATCTCTTACTGGAATTGCTAGAAGTTTGTCAGATATGTCGAGAGCTGAAGGAGATTTGAATCCTACAAGAACAGCTTTGGATTCTTTTCTTGATAGTCAGGGTGTAGTCTTGAGTGATTGGATGGGAGATTTGGTAGTTGATAATTTGTTCAGTAGATATTTTCAGGGTTCTAAAATTGCTTCTAGAGAAGTTAGGGGTTCTTCTTATAGTCCTATGGCTCCTTTTCTTGCAGATCGGAATGTTGACTTACCATTAATTTATAATGATGGTGATAATATAGGAAGGCAGAGGATATATGGTGGGTTTGGAATAAACAATGACATAGCACAGATGCCTTTTAAGGCCCTAGGAAGGTCCACTAGGACTGAAACTACTCCAAATGGAGACCATAACAAGAACGTGACTGGATTCTTCATAGGAAGGCATAAATTTCACAATCCTGTAGTAGGAGAAATTAGTAAATCAGAATTTATTATTATACCAAATGAGAAAAAAGGTTTTACTGTTATAGTAGAGGGAATGGAATTAAGAAAGGATGGAACTTTTGTAGATATAGTTAAGGGTCCACTTGAAGAATTAAGTTCTGATCAAAAAAGAATAAATAGGGAAATATATGACACTATAGAATCTGATGTTGCAGACTTGAGAACATTCTGGGAGACTGAGGGTGCTACTAATGAGAAGATGCTTAATAGATTAGCTTTGACTGATAATATGTGGATGGGAATATTGAATACCAGACAGCCTAGAAATGCTTATGATGTTGTCATAAATAAAGTTCATAGGGAGAATTTAGGTACAGAAGAAATTCCTAATTGGAAGCATTATGATGAAAGAGAAGGTAATAGTACAAGACAGAATGCTGTTGATGTTCTAAGGCAGGATGCTGACCATGATTTTGATAAGTCAAATGTTTATTCGACAGCTCCTCTTGATTTTATTAAAGAAGTTGCTACAATGGCTGGAGCTCAAATAACAAATGATCCTGTAGAATATGCAGGTTTGATAATTAAAAAGCTTCAGGTTGGTATGGGTGATCAAGCTAGTATGAAAGAATGGTTTATGGATGTTAATAATACCAGTGCGTTGCGTGGAAGATTTATGAAACTACATCAAATAGCTACTTATCTCAGTAATTCTCTTGGTGAAGGTGGCACTTTGGGTACTTTGACTATAAACAATAGGCAAGTTCGTATTAATATGAAAAGTAGAAAAGATTATGTAGATGTTGTAGGAGATATATCAAGAACGGTAAAGTATTTTTTAGATAATTATAGAGATATTGTTGATGTACGAACAGAAGAAGGATTTACTCCTGGTGTAGATAAATTTATCAGGGATATTTTATTTGGTGCTGAAAATGTAGTAAGTGGAGAAGTTGTAAGCAGTTTTAAAGGATTGTTTAAGTTTGTAGGTGAAGGATCTAGACCAGAGATTAATCAAGAACTTTTAAATGGCGGTGTTGGTGGAGAAGCATTATCAGAAATATTGTATAATCATATTGTTAGTCCCATGAATAAGTATCTGACATATAATAGAGGAGAGCTTACTCAAGCAGATATTAAAAGTAAGTTAACATTAAAAGATGTTAGTCGTGGATGGGCTGATGTTAAAGATTCATTTGATATAAGAAGAGGAAGAAAGGATAATATTATTGATTTAGGTAATATAAAACTGGATTTAACAGATGGTAAGAAGAAATTATATAGTTTTCTGACAAATGAAAGTAATAATCCATTTGAAATTGCAATGCGTTCTCTTTCAAGTGCTTATGATACTGGATTAAAAGTAAAGAGACATGCTGGACATCTGACAACTGATGTGGAAAAATTAATATTTGAAGGAGAAAACAAAGTTTTAGATGGTGGATCAATAAGTGATGTTCAAAGTACCAGTAGGGATATTTTAAGAATGGTTAAAGATGAGGGTTCATTAGCTAGACTTGCTATAATCTCTGATAGACTGGAAAGTCTGGAAGGTGAATTTGGAAGGTTACAAGCAAATCAATATTCCAATCAATATGATGTGGACAAAATTGCAAAAAGAGTAGAGTATTATACTGGTCTTAAAACAGAACTTGAACTTTTGGTTGGTTCTAAAATAGCAATGGAAAAACTTGAAAATGTATTTAGATATTCAAAAGGAAGAAAACAGGGAACTGCAACTGCTTTTGGTGAAGATTGGGTAGTATGGGATGCTAGTGGAAAGAATATAAAACAGGTAATACGTGAAGGAGAAACAAATGCTTTGGATATAGCTCCAAATGATATGGTAGTAAGGGGAGGAAAGAAGTTTGAGTTTCATCCAGCTAAGAGACAGGATAGATTAAGAGAAAAATGGATTGCTTATGGCAAACCTTTGCTTGAGATGGTTACAGAAGATGGTAAAATGGTATCTATGGATAGACTTCAGTATGATGGAGCTGTTCTTCCTGCTTATATGGATTTTTCATCTCAATATGGAAAAGTAGGCAGAGACTGGGGAGTTCATAGAGATGGAGGAAGATTGGCTGTTGAGCGAAAAGCTTTGTTGAATATGTTTTTGAATGATATTGGTAATAGATATGGTTTATCTGATCCATTAAAGAGGAGAGCATTTATATTTAGGTTGATGACACCAGAAATAGATCAGAATACATATGTTGTTAAGGAAAGTAATGGAAAGTTTGCATATGATTATAAGTTTACTGAAAATGAGAAAATATCCAAGACTGTATATAGTTATTTGACTGATGTTAAGGAAGGACAATCTTTTTCAAGAGATAATTCCATGACTGCAATGGAAGCTAATAGTATCATTCAGGAATTGGCTAGAAAGGGAAGTCTTGCATATTATGGATTAACTGATCCATATTCTACTGTTAATATCCCTTTTACAAGGACTGCATCTTATCTTTCCAAAGTAAGCAAGAGATTGGTTGATATAGACAGAAATGTTTTAAGACCTTCCAATATGGTTCCTGGAAAAGAACATGAATTTAATAATGCTATTTCTATGATCAATCAGTTTATAAATGGAGACAGGCTCATTACTCCGTTTGATATGGCAAGAATATCAAGAAAGTTTATTGGTACTAGGGGAGGAGTTAGTATGTTTACAGTTGGAGAAAGTGGAAACTCTAATCCAGTACTTGTAAGAAAAGCAGGTCAGAAAGGATCTGTACCAAAGCAAACTATTGATCAGTTGTTTGATGAGATAAATAAAAGAAAAAGAAATTGTCCAGACTAAAATGAAAAATAACGAAAAAGTTTTCTCATATATATCAACTTTTCAAGCTTGTTTTAAAAAGTCGCCCTACCCTATACATCAAAATTTCATAACTTGGAGTTATAATGGCTATAGCAGGTAATTGGATATTTTGTAAAGATTCCAAAAGACTTTATCCTGATCTTAATGAAAAAGAGTTGG
>TARA_R110000737_G_scaffold49733_3_pt1 | contig 10462 bp, 4 predicted proteins | sample TARA_R110000737 | Tara Oceans TARA_R110000737 (sample SAMEA4398027) | marine metagenome | biome: Polar Biome; feature: [SRF] surface water layer (ENVO:00010504); material: water (ENVO:00002006), including particulate matter (ENVO:01000060) such as... | depth 5 m
CAATACCGTCAATGATATTCCGGTCCTTGTCGCCGACAGTTACAATTTTTTGCAAAATACAACACTTAACATCTTAGTGACTGACCCTAACCACCTATTAATCAATGATAGTGATGTCGACGGTGACACCTTAACCGTCAATACCACACCCGTATCAAACGTCAGTAATGGCAGCTTAACGCTCAATACTGACGGCTCGTTTAGCTATATTCCTAGTGGTGGTTTTAATGGCACCGACAATTTCACTTATCAGGTCAGTGATGGTAATGGCGCAACAGCGCAGGCAAGTGTAACGTTAATCTCTGTGGCCGTTAATAACCTTCCGGTTGCTGTTGATGATAGCTATAGTTTTAATGAAGATTTTACTTGGCTCAGACTCGTTACTGATGGTGATCAACCATTAAGTAACGATAGTGATTCAGACGGTGATAGTTTAACGGTCAATACAACGCCAATTACCAATGTGAGTAATGGTAGCTTAACGCTCAATAGTGATGGTTCGTTCAGCTACACTCCAAACAGCAACTTTAATGGCACTGATAGTTTTACCTATCAAATTAATGACGGTAATGGCGGCACGGCACAAGCTAATGTAACGTTAATCGTTAATGCCATTAATGATATTCCTGTACTTAATGATGATAGTTACACGGTCGATGAAGACCTCACCTTAACCAAATTAGTCGCTGATGCTGATCAGCTATTAAGTAATGACAGTGATGTCGATGGTGATACGCTAAGCGTCAATACTACCCCGATAGCCAATGTCAGTAACGGCATCTTAACGCTCAATAGTGACGGCTCGTTTACTTATATGCCTGATGCCGACTTTAATGGCGCTGATAGTTTTACTTATCAAGTCAGTGATGGCAATGGTGGCACAGCACAAGCCAATGTTAGCTTAACTATCAGCGCCGTGAACGATGCGCCTACGGCTGTTGATCAAACATTTACTGTGGATGAAGATAAAACTAATGCTGATGCAGTTGGCACCGTTATTGCGAGTGACATCGAAGGCGATACGCTTACCTTCTCGCTGACGGCGGGCGATACCGGTTTATTTAATATCGACTCAAACACGGGAGCGATTACGGTAAAAGGCACTACCCCGTTAGATTTTGAAACCGATCCACAACATATTGTCACGGTCACCATTGACGATGATGGCATGCCAATCGCAGAATCGACTGATATTACTGTGACCATTGATGTCAATGACGTCGCGGGCGATGAAACCATCTCTGAAGTGGCTGGTTTTGGCCGTGCGGCTTTTGGCTCCCTAGAGCTTACGGGCATTAAAACCCAAGCTCAGTTTAACGACTCAGTGCGCGATGGCAGCAAAGTGTACTTTATCGGCAGTATCGATAATGTCGACAAAGATATTTATATGGTGGCATATGATACTAATGGCAGTATCGATGCTGGTTTTGGCATTAATGGCACAAAAAGTTTTGATTTCGGCGCTAATGAATATGCTAAAGCAATCGTTGCAATAGGGGGGGGGTATTTTGTCACCTTCGAGCGTGATGACGGTCAGTACCGAGAAGTCTGTTTTATTAAGGTCAATAACGTTGGCGCAATCGATGTTAGCTTTGGTGATAGTGGTCTACGTTGTACTACCGAACAAAAAACTCTCTCGATTAATGATGCGGTTTATATTCAATTACCTGCTACGCAGGGAAACCCAGCTAGTGAAATTGATACGGTCGTTGCCGTAGGTAAAGTACAAGGCCCTGCGGATGATGATCTTTTAGTTATTCGCGTAGATATAGATGGCAATTTTCAAACCTCTACCATTTATGACGCTGTTGCAGATGCTCCCATTGTTTATTCGCCACATATTATGCTAGATATTACTGGCAATGGCTTAAACGATGAAGGTATTGCCGTATATAATCCGCATAATGATGAGATTATGGTTGCCGGTAATGTACTAACGGCCGATGGTGATTACGATATTTTCGCCTGGATATTTAACCCGAAAAATGCCGATGGCAATTATGTGAAATTTAATAACAGTACCCCACAAACTTATGACGTGGGTGGTATCGGTGCTGATGATAAAGTACAGGCTATTGATGGCGAGAATACTGGAGCGGGCGAGCACACGGCGCATATAGCAGGCTCGACAGTTTTAGCCAATGGTGAGCAAGATGCCTTTATTATTGAACTAGATAGCTACGCCGCTTATGTGGCAGGTTTTGGCACAGGCGGGATTGCTATTTATGATGTTGATGGTGTCCCGGGTACAGGCCGTAGTGAGTTTACCGATTACATTTATAATTATGCCGATGATGACCTGTACTTAACCGGTAACTTGTTTGATGGCAGTAATTACCAGCCATTTGCTACCCGTGTTTCTACGACGGGTATTCTAGATACCACTTATGACGGCGATGGTTATCAAGTAGTCGATTACGGCACCAATGCATATGCTCGGGCGATGAGTTTGGATGGCGCAAGAAATGTATGGCTGCCCGGATATATTGAGTCGGGTAGTGATACAGACATGGTTATTAGTGCTGTTGATGTGAGTGGCCTGTTAATAACAGCTGGTGACATTGTTAATGGTAAAAACACCTTGACGCATTCCAGTACGCCATCAGATGACATCGCTGCCGAAGTTCTGCAAATTCAAAGTGGCGTGCAAGCAGGTAAGTTCTTAGTAGCAGCAACGGCTGATGACAGTACCAATAAACGTATTATTTTAACTCGCTTAACCAGTGCAGGACTGTTAGATACCAGCTTTGATAGCGATGGTCATAAGCAATTGAAAATTGGCACTAATGCCACCGTTAATGGCCTGTTTGAATTAGCGAGTGGGCAGTTTATCGTTTACGGTAATGTCACTGAAGGTCTCGATACTAATGGCTATGTTGCCCGTATTGAGCAAAATGGCGTGTTAGATACTAGCTTTGCCACCAATGGCATTTATACCACCTCGGCCATTAGTGCGACCAATATTCAATTTAATCAAGTAAAAGCGGACAGCATCGGCAGGCTTATTGCTGTCGGTAATTTGGAAAGTGGTAGCATAAGTGCCTTTGTTCTGCGTTTAACTGCAGTGGGAGCACTTGATGCAGTATTTAATACTTTAGATACTCCAGGTTATGTCACGGGCGCTGTTAGCGATGATTATATGGCACTGGTTATTGATGGTGGCGATAATATTTACGCCGCCGGTAATCGTAATAGTGCGAGTGTAGACATGTTACTGGTGAAGTACTTAGTAACAGGGGTGTTAGACACCACACTCGATAGTGATGGTGTATTAACCGTCGACTTTTCAGGTGCTGATGAAAGTGCTGAGTTTATTGGTTTTGATAGTAGCAACAATCTTTACTTAGTGGGTAATGATTTAGGCGCTGCTTCGCGAGTAAATATTGTCAAAACATCATCCTTAGGGGTTTTAGATGCCAGTTTTGATGGTGATGGTAAAATCAGCGAAAAGATGGCTCCAATTTTAGATTTAACTGCCGAAGCGGCTATGACTAGCGCCGTTATCGACAGCAGCGATAACGTCGTGATTGTAGGCAAAAGTGACGTGTTACTGAATGGCAACAGACATCTGATCGGACGGATAAAACCCGATGGAACGTTAGATGATACTTTTGATCTTGACGGCTATAAAAGAGTTTCTATGTGTCCTAATGCCTCACAGCTTGAGTCGATTATATTACTCAATAACAGTTCTTTTATTGTTGCCGGTCAATGTTATATAAATGGCACATTTAAGAACAATATCGATATCAGCCATTATTTATTAGATTAACCTTTTCAGGAACGATAAGTGACTTTATGAAAGTAGAATTCTACGGTGTTCGGGGTTCAACCCCCACACCGGGTAGAAATACCGTACTATTTGGTGGCAATACCTCATGTGTTTATATCTGGCTGGATAATGGCCATGATGTTATTTTAGATTCAGGCACAGGTATTATTGGACTCGGCGAACGGTTAATGGCCAATACGCGAGCAATCAACCTACTACTGTCACATAATCATTGGGATCATATTCAAGGTTTCCCTTTTTTTAGGCCTATTTATCAAGCGAATAGAGAAATAACTATTGTGCCTGGCGCAGTAGATTATGACGACAAGGATGCCATTTTAACGCAAATGTCAGGCTCTACCCACCCGGTTAAATATCAGCAACTGCCATCGAATATTAGTCTGCAAGCTCATAAATCGCAGATGAATGAGTTTGAGATCCCTGGCTTTATGGTGAAAACTCAGCGCTTAAATCACCCCGATGGCGGCAGTGCTTATTGCTTAATGGCTGAGGGTAAAAAAGTCGCTTATGTGACCGATAATGAATTAAACTCCCCCGATATAAAAAACACCACATGGCAGCAATGGCTGGCGTTTATTGCTGACGCCGATATTTTGATCCACGATGCTCAATATACCGAGGCAGACTTACCGTTAAAGTTGGGTTGGGGTCATAGTACTTTTAATGAAGTGGCGAGATTAGCTTGTGAAGCAAAAGTAAAAAGCTTATATATTATTAGTCATGATCCCGCTCGAAGTGATGATGAATTATTATATCAAGAGCAAAACTTACAGGCAGAATATAAAAATAAGCTTAATATCTATTGTGCGCGAGAAGGTACTGTTGTGGACTTAACAAAGTAATAAATGCTCACTAATTTAGGTTCGAAAAATTTTATGGTTGGCATAGCTATCACTTTATTAGTGATGGGCTTGAACTATATTCGCGTAGATAACGTGCAAAAATTTCTTCAGCGTGTTGAAGGTATTTTATACGATGCGAGATTGTTAGCGACACTGTCAGACGAAGTACGTCAATTTGATGAACAAGTCATCATTATTGATATTGATGAAAAAAGTATGCGTGAACAAGGGCGCCACCCATGGAGTCGAAGTAAAGTAAGCGATTTAGTGACAAAGCTAATGGATGCCGGTGTGGTGCTGGTGGCGTTCGATATTTTTTTCGCTGAGCCTGAAAGAAACCCGGTAGAAGTCATTCTAAGCAAAAATACACAGCTTGGTGCACAATCACGCGAGCAGATAAAAAGCCTGACCGATTCGGTAGATTTTGATCAGGAATTTGCTAATACTCTAAGTAATTCGGAGGTGGTACTAGGATTTTTATTTGATGATAGAGCGCAAACATCAGGGCAACTGCCTGATAGTGTCATTGAGTGGCCTCATTCGGTTGGGCAATTATCGGAAATAGCGACATTTCAAAACGTGCTAGGCAATATTGCGCCCTTGCAGTCTGCCGCTACTGGCGCGGGTTTTATTAATTCAGTGCCAGAAAGCGATGGTTTTATTCGCAAGGCATCCTTGGTGCTTAATTATCAAGGCCAATTGTATCCGTCATTAGCATTAGAAGCTGCCCGTGTTTATACCTTAGCAGAGAGTATTCAGGCAAAAAGTAAAGTCACCGGTAACACCAATTGGTTGCAAGGCTTGAGCTTTGGTAGCCATTTCATTCCTACCAATGAAAAAGGACAAATATTTATTCCCTACAAAGGTCGAAAACATAGTTTCCGTTATATTTCAGCAACCGATATTTTAAATGATAGGGTTGAACCTGAGCTGTTGGACGGCACTGTGGTGTTTGTTGGCACCTCAGCAGTTGGTCTAGCAGATTTGCGAACCACGTCAGTTGGCGTTCAATACCCTGGGGTAGAAGTACACGCCAATGTTTTTGAAGGGCTAATTCATCCAGAAATCTTACCTGTTGAGCTCGATATCACGCTAGCCATTGTATTTACTTTATTACTGTTAACTGGCTTTAGACTGTCACTCATGATGGCAAAACAAGGACCCATTAAAATATTAGTAATTAGCTTGGTTAGCTTTATTTTACATATTGGTCTTAATTGGTATTGTTGGTGGGCGTTAAAAGTGAGTCTACCTTTATTTCAAATACTATTACTGATCACCTTGTTAACGGCCTATTATGGTGCCGTCGGCTTTATTTCTGAAAGCCTTACCCGCAAAAAGATTAAAAGTATGTTTGATCAATACGTACCACCCGCTTATATCGAAAAAATGATTCAATCAGCAACCGGAGTAGAGTTAAAAACTGAGCGTAGAGAAATGACGGTATTATTTGCCGATATTAGAAATTTCACCACGCTTTCTGAGCAATTTACACCTGAAGAATTAAGCGATTTTCTCAAGGAATATTTAACTGAAGCCACCGCAATTATTTTTGATAACAAAGGCACGATAGATAAATACGTTGGCGATATGATCATGGCGCTATGGAATGCCCCTTTAGATGACGAACGTCATGCTGTTAACGCCGTTATCAGTGCACTAAAGCTAATTCAGTTGACTCAGGTCTTGAGCCAACGATTTAAGGCAAAGAATTGGCCTGAAATACGTATCGGTATTGGTATTAGTACCGGAGAAATGGTGGTGGGCGACATGGGATCTACTTACCGAAAAGCCTATACCGTACTTGGCGATGCGGTTAATTTAGGCTCCAGAATCGAATCGTTAACAAAATATTATTGTGTTGATATTCTAGTCTCAGGCAAGACTTACAAAGATATTATTCAACAAGGCATTGTTTGTCGAAAAATTGATAGAATAAAAATTAAAGGTAAGATAAATATCGTTGAAATATATCAAGCCATAGGTTTCGATAGCGAATTAAATGACGATACTAAAGCTGATGTACTATTACATGATTTAGCGCTTGAAAAATACCTTACTGGCGATTGGCAAGAAGCACGAGATCTATTTACAAAGTTAAAACAAAGAGATAATTTACCAACCACGGTTTATAGTATATATATAGAACGAATAGTTAACCTTATCGCTAATGTCGATCCTAAAGATTGGGATGGTATTCATATTCATGAAAGTAAGTAACTCATTATGAAAATTCAATCATCACAGCAAGCCGCTTTTGAACATTTGTTGAATATCAGTATTCAATTAAGTAATGAAGAAGACACTGACCTGTTAATGGAAAAAATACTATTAGCCGCAGTTGAAGTATCAAACGCTGATGCGGGTTCTATTTATTTAGTTAATGCGCGACAGGAATTGGAGTTTCGCACCATATACAACAAAAGCCTGGATTTGCACCTTGGTGGCAGTTCGTCGTCGGTCATCACTTTTCCTGTCATCCCCTTAGTTGTTGATAATAAACCTAATCTTTCTGCGATAGTTGCCCATGCCGCTAATACCGGTGAAGTGATTAATATAGATGATGTCTACACTGCGCTGCCATTTGATTTTAGTGCCGCGAGAACAATGGACGGCAAGACAGGTTACCGCACCAAGTCAATGTTAACCTTTCCGCTTAAGGATCATACCGGCGATATCATCGGTGTTATCCAGTTAATTAATGCTATGGACGAAACCAAGATCGTCAGTTTTTCTAAACAAATTGAGCAGCAGATATTATCGTTTGCTGCTTTAGGTGCCATTGCCTTAACCAATAGGGCACTTATTTCAAACATGGAACAGTTGTTTGAGTCATTTGCGAAAACTATTGCGGCTGCAATCGATACAAAATCAGCGCACACTGGCGGACATTGTAAGCGTGTACCTGAGCTTACATTAATGTTTGCTGATGCTGTTAGTGATTATGAAGAAGGGCCATTAGCGTCATTTAAGCTTACGCCAGAAGATAGACACCAATTGAATATTGCCGGTTGGTTGCATGACTGTGGCAAGATTGCCACCCCCGATCATATAATGGAAAAATCAAAAAAATTAGAAACTATATTTGATAGAATTCATTTTGTTACCGCTAAGTTAGAGATCGTTAAACGAGATATTGATCTTAAATATCAAGCAGCCATGATCTGCGCATTACAAGCCAATAAAGCGGTTCGGGTTGAGCAACTAGATCGTGAAAGAATATTAGCGCAGAAACAACTAAAATTAGACACCGCTTTTTTGCAAATAACTAATGTTGGTGGTGAATTTTTAACTGATGAACAAGCAAGTAATATTCAAGCGATTGCTGAACGATACCAAATTACCATTGAAAATATAGCACAACCGTTATTAACTGAAGATGAAATCTTAAACTTAAGTATCAAACGCGGCACATTGAACGATGAAGAAAGAGATATTATAAAACAGCACATGGATGTAACTTTAGATATTCTTAATGCCTTACCTTTTCCAAAACACCTTGCTAATGTTGCGGAATTTGCGCTCGGTCATCATGAGAAGATGGACGGTACTGGTTACCCGAGGGGTTTATTGAAAGCACAAATGTCGGTGCCATCAAGACTGATGGCGTTAGCAGATATTTTTGAAGCGTTATCTGCCGCAGACAGGCCCTATAAAAGCGCGAAGCCAGTGAGTGAATGTTTGAAAATAATGAGTAATATGGTGAAAAGTAACCACCTTGATCCAGACTTGTTTGTGATTTTTGTGCGCTCTAAGGTTTATGAAAAATACATTACTGAATTTGCGGATGCGAATCAGCTTGATGAGTTTGATATTGAAACTTTGTTTAATTAGTTTTTAGGCTATTGATTTTGTTGAACACTATTGTGTTGGTTGATACAGTTGCTTTCAGCTAGTTATTTACCGTTAATATCGAGACTTGTCATTGTTTAACAATCATTCCCATTATTCCCTGCTCGAACATTACCTTAACCAAAGCGAAACGCTTGCTTGGGTACTCGTCACTATCGTGAATAAAGAGGGCTCAAGCTATCGCTCTCCGGGGGCTTTTATGCTGGTTAATAGCTTAGGGCAATCTTATGGTTTAGTCAGTGGCGGTTGTTTAGAAGCCAATATTATTTTGCACGCGAAAAAAGTCTTTGATAGCCAACAAGCGCATTATGTTGAATATGATATGCGTGAAGAAGATGGCTATGCCGCAGAGTTAGGCGTGGGCTGCAAAGGAAAAATTGGCGTTTTATTACAATATTTAACCACCAGACATCAAGGTTTATTAACCGAACTATTGCAGCGGATGCAAGCAGGGCAATCAAGTTATATACAGCAAGTGTTTTTAGCCGATGAACTAACAACGCATTCGTTAAACGACCTGAGCTTATTTGATACCACAGGCGAGTTATTAGTATCAACAATTTCACAGCACACCCGGGTAAAAAGCAGTGCGCTAATGTCGATGATAAAGCAAAACTGTGCGCACCAAAATATCACCATTGAGCAATCGACACAGTCGATTACAAGAATATCAGCGCCAATCAATTTGTGGGTTTTTGGCGGCGGCTCTGATGCGATTCCTTTGGTGGTAATGGCGGCGCAAATGGGTTGGCGAGTAACTGTTGTTGACCATCGTGCAAGCTATGCCCGTAGCAGTAGTTTTAAGTATGCAACAAATATCATTAGAATTCGCCCTGAAGAGCTTGCTGAAATGGCACAATTTAGACAACTTGATGCCGCAGTGTTGATGACGCACAATCTAAATTTAGATGCCGCCTGGCTAAAGCTATTACACATAAATAATATCGCAAAATATATTGGTTTATTAGGTCCGCTTGAACGACGAGCTAATGTTGAAACATTGGCTGGTATTACTGACCGATCGTGGCTAACGCAACATGTGAATGGCCCAGTTGGTCTTGATATCGGTGGTGATTTACCAGAGTCGATAGCCTTATCTATTCTCGCGCAATGTCATAGTGTGCTATATAATCGCAACGCTTTAGCTTTATCTGGTAAATTTATTAATAATTAAGCCAGTGACAGTCTGGAAAAAATGACGCTGGAATTTAACCAGCAGAATTTATCATTCAATGCCTTTGAACTGCTTTTGTCCAATATTGCTGACAATGCATTGGCATTATTTGCTTTTATACACGATAAGTATCCAACCTCATCAATAGCTAAAATCAATCTGCTAGAGGCATGTAATCATCGACTTGCTAAAAATGCAAAGAACCGAGCGAGTATATGCAACTAAAATTCACGCATTTATCTTCAAAAGATGTTTTAGTTCACAAAGCCAGTACCATTAAAGCATATGAAAAAAGCACATTTTTTTTTAAATATTACCTTGAATAAATAACCCTGAAAGATAGTCCGGACATGGTTAACGCTTAGCTATACCTTTAAGCGGCACCAATATAATATAGCTTAGTCTATTTTATTAGTAAGTATGAAATAGTCCAATATTGGGCCTTTATCAATGATCTTAAATGGAGTTTTATATGAAAAAAATGTTTTTAATGCTTTGCAGCTTACTTATCTCAACAACGGTTTTTGCTAGTGAGTCAAAAATAGACTTAAAAGAATTCGCCCAGCAATACTTCGATACTATGGTCGCCAGCCAGGCACCCAATGCCACGAAAAAAGAACTTGAGGATTATTTAGCATTACTTACCGACGATGTTGGCCATTCTCATTTACCCTATGTAATTGACGATTCTCGATTAGAAGATGGCAAACAGGCGATGCGAAAAGGTATGACGTTTTATTTGGCCGCACATACCCAATATAGCGCTGAACTACTGGACGTGTTTATTTTTAACCATTCCGC
>TARA_R110000737_G_scaffold22857_3_pt1 | contig 10445 bp, 8 predicted proteins | sample TARA_R110000737 | Tara Oceans TARA_R110000737 (sample SAMEA4398027) | marine metagenome | biome: Polar Biome; feature: [SRF] surface water layer (ENVO:00010504); material: water (ENVO:00002006), including particulate matter (ENVO:01000060) such as... | depth 5 m
AATTACATTTATTTGACTCAAATAAACTTTAATTATTTGAGTGTTTTACCCTTAATCACGGCATTTTATTATTATTTTTTAAGAAAATTTTTTGGTCTAAATAGGTAAATATTAATTTTATAACATTATATTTTACCGTGTTGTATTAGCGCTTTTGTTGTGCGCTTCTCGGAAATTATTTCATATAATTGGAGATATAAACAATGATAGGCATAAAGTTCCCTTCTTATTACTCACACAATATAAAACGGTTATTTAGCTTTATACTCGGTATGCTCGTGGCCCTTTCAGCCAATGCTGGAGATTTAAATATAGTAGCTCACGATTTTCAAGCTAAGAGCATTGTTGCTGTTAATGAAAACTATAAGAAAGCAGTAGTAGACCATGAAAAATCGATATATATAGTCAGAATGAATTCACCTTCGGTAGCAAGTTATAAAGGTGGTATTAGTGAATTCCACGCAACTAACCCGGCAACTTTAGGGCTTAAGTCCCTCAACGCCAATTCTAAAGCAAGTAAACAATACGCAAGCTTTTTAAAAACAAAACAAGCGGATTTAATTGAACACAGTGAACGCGCCTTTGGTCGTAAAGTCGAGGTAAAATATAAGTATCAACATGCTTTTAATGGTGTCGCGATGGAACTCGACCAACGAGAAGCTAAAGTTTTAGCCACCCTTCCTAATGTAATTAGTGTTACCAAAGAGCGCATTGAATATCCTTTAACTGATGTGGGCCCTAAATGGATAGGCGCTGATAAAATCTGGGACGGTAGCCATAGCGACGGTAAAAATCATGGTAACCACGGTAATCATATGCAAGGCTCAATGGGTGAAGGTGCTGTTGTTGCCATTTTAGATACCGGTATTAATCACGATCATCCTTCATTTGCTGACATAGGCGGAGACGGTTACGATCATGAAAACCCCCTAGGGTCTGGAAATTACCTGCCTGGCAGCCATTGTGCAACGACTCCTAGTTTTTGTAATGACAAACTTATTGGTGCTTGGGATATGGTTAAAACACCCACTGACCCTAACTCTCCTGAAGACAGCGATGGTCATGGTAGTCATACAGCCAGTACCACTGCAGGAAATTTTGTCAAACCTGCGATTATGTATGCACCAACGACTGATTTGAGTCGTGATATCTCAGGTGTTGCTCCTCATGCCAATATTATTATGTATGATGTTTGCGTAGACGGATGCCCGGGTTCCGCGCTATTAGCGGCTATTAATCAAGTGGTAATAGATGCCAGTAATCTTCCTAATGGTATTCAATCATTAAACTATTCAATTTCCGGCGGTGAAAATCCTTATAGTGACGCCGTTGAGTTAGGTTTTTTAAATGCCACAGCTGCCGGTATCTACGTAGCAGTTTCTGCAGGAAATAGTGGTCCAGGTGCCGCAACGGTTGCCCATAACTCTCCATGGGTCAGCACAACTGCGGCAATGACACATAACAGAAAAATTGAAAATGCTGTCGTCAGCATGTCAAGTGATGGCGATGCCTTAGCTAATATTTTTGGCAAGGGTTTTACCAATGGTTATGGTCCCGCTCCTATGGTGTACGCGGGTAACTTCCCGACTGCAAACGGTTCGCAAAATGATGCAACACCAGAGCAATGTTTAGATCCATTTCCTGCAGGTCATTTCAATGGTGAAATCGTAGTTTGTGATCGTGGTGCTATAGCGCGCACAGCAAAAGGTGCAAATGTGCTTGCCGGTGGAGCTGGCGGTTTTGTACTGGTAAATGCGGCAGCTAACGGTGAAGCTGTTGTTGGCGATGCGCACTTTTTACCTGGGGTACATTTAGGTTTCACAAATGGTGAAACACTGAAAAGCTGGCTGGCATCAAATACCAATACTATGGGTTCTATCCAAGGTTACGCACTCAACCTTGATAACGCTAATGGCGATGTCACGGCTGGTTTCAGTTCACGTGGACCAAATACTACTCTTGATATATTAAAACCTGATATTGGCGCACCCGGTGTAGATATTATGGCGGCAGTTAATTCTGACGGCGTAACACCTGCTCCAGAATTTGCCTTTCTATCGGGTACATCTATGTCAAGTCCTCACAATGCCGGTAGTGGCGCCTTAGTAGGAATGATGACTGACTGGACTCCTTATGAAATAAAGTCTGCGTTAATGATGACCTCTAAAAGTAAAGATTTACTAAAAGATGACGCTATGACGCCAGCAGACCCGTTTGATGTCGGTGCTGGTCGCGTGCAATTAGATCAAGTATTACGCTCAGGCTTAGTGTTAAGTGAGACGCCTGCAAATTTCCTTGCGGCAGATCCTAATACCGGTGGTGACCCGCGCACCTTAAACATTGCAAGTATGCAAGAAAGTAACTGTGTAAGAACCTGTAGCTGGACCCGTATTGTCACACATACCGGTGTCAAACACGGTAATTGGAAGCTAAGTGGTCAAAGTGACACTATGGAGGTAAGCGTCTCGCCTAAAAACATTTCACTGCATCAAGGTGAAAGTGCCACTATTACCATCACAGCTGACACTACCTTAGCGCCAGCTGGCTGGAATTTTGGTGAGCTAAGGCTAAAATCGTCGGGTCATCATTATGTTGACTTACATATGCCTATTGCCGCTAACGCTAATAGAAGTTCAACAGCTAATTTGTCAAAAATTGTCGATATGGCATCAGCAAAAGAAGGTGATGTGCTTAACTATGAAATCAAAGTAACTAACGGCCAAGTAGTTGATGTTATTGATATTACTGACATGTTACCTGCTAACATGAGTTTTGTTGACGGTTCAATGATTAGTGCTATCGCTAACGGTACAGAAGCATCTCCTGTTAACGTAAATGATAATCAAATTGACTGGAGTGTTTTTCTTGATGTCGGTGGCCTTAATTTACAAAGCTCACCAGCCCCCTTTGGCTACTTCTCATTATCTTCTATTGGGGTAGCTCCATTTGGTTGTCCGACAAATTGTGACGATGGTGCTTTCATCCTGAACATACCAGCGTTTGATTACAACGGCCAAACGTACTCCAGTGTTATTTGGTCGGTTAATGGCACCATTGAAGTAGGCACCGCTAGTGGTTCTGCAGCAGGGGCGTCAAACCAGAATTTACCTAACGTTTCACTACCTAACAATATTCTAGCGCCATTTTGGTCAGACTTAAATCTTGCTGCAGGTGGCAATTGGTATGTAGCTGTGCTTAATGCAGGACCGCAACAATTCACGGTTTATGAATGGGAAGATGTGCCATTTTTCGGTGACCCTACTAGTTCTACTTTCCAAGTTTGGGTAGAAAATGGCACCTCAAACATTTGGTTTGTTTATGCAGATCTGCCACTTATTCCTGCAAACTTAACCGTTGGCGTAGAAAATGACGATGGCACTGTTGGCTCATCATACTTCCATGATGGCAACGGCACAGCACCGACACCTGGCATAGACCTTCAAGTAGTGAGTTCACAAGGTGGTATAGCAACCTTAAATTTCCAAGGCAAGATAGAAAGTTGTCATAAAAAACATGACAATGTCAAAGTCAATGAAGTTCACATGAGTACTGGGGGTATATCTGGCATGGCTTATGCCGCTACAAGTTGTGAAAAAAAGTAAGCGAGAAACAGCAGTAAATTAATACTTAAAAGCTAGATAAAAAGTGAGTTTAGCTTAATAACGCCGATCAATTAATAGATATTTCAAGATCCATTGATCGATCTTATCGTTGAGATATAAAGGCTGCCGAATTTGTTCGGTGGCCTTTTATTTTGCAACTAACATTTGCTATGGCGCCAACATCAAAGATGTTAGGCCAAGTTATAAAATTTATTTGTGCTGGTTTTACTAACCAATGAGCTAAAATAGACACTCTTACGATTATAAAGCGCAGAAGCGCTTTCGAACGACATATCGCCATAAAGTGATCTGTGATACCAACTACGGTTGTTTCTGCTTTTCGATGTTGGAGGCACTTTATATTGATTTTTTGTTAGTATGGTTTCAGCGCTAAACTACAAGAGAGCAAAATCGCATGGCTAATCCTTTAATTATTCCGATACTTAGATATTTAAGGGAGCAAAACAGTGCCTGTTCGATCGTAGATTTGGTGAGCCTTTGTAAACAAGACTTTCTTGCGCTTATGGGCAACGATGCCGATTTACAGATAGTTACTTTTAAAAAAAATTTTTTTGTGATGAATGCGCTTTATCAAATCCAACGAGATATTCAAAGCGAGGGATTTTCACTGAGCATTTTTCCATTAAAAATCTGTCTGCTGCCGAGTGGCGCTGAAAATAAAGCAGCCCTTGCGACACCTGATAATGTGCTGGCTCAGTACTATTTGGATTGGTCGAACTTAACTAACATCACAGCTAAAGACGTTGAAGCACTGTTTTCCAGTTTCTGGCAAAGGTATCGTGCTAAAGGCAAAGTTGATGCCGCCTTGACTATTTTAGGACTAACTCAAGATGTTGATTGGCTTAAGATACGTCAGGCTTATCAAAAGAAAATTATCATTTGCCACCCAGATAAAGGCGGCTGCGCAGCAGACTTTATTGAAATTCGCGAAGCTTACGAGGTGCTCAGTTGCCGTTATCGTCAAACCTAGCAATAATTTTATTGATTTAATAACTTAAAATTTTTTACTAAAATCTAGTTGGTAATAAAATTTAGCTAACAGTTATTTAATTGCCAGTATAGCCACTTATGAGCTGTTTCTTACCCAGCCAATACTAAGTAAATAGCTATTACCTTTTAATATTTTAGATACTTGATGTTGACAAATATCGGGCCGAAATAGCTTTAGGCGCTTTGTTGCAAATATTGATTTTTCACAAATAAAATCACCACCTTAAACGGTATTTTTTAACACGACATTTAACCTATAATGCCCCCTAAATCAACTTTATCAGTGTCTGGCGCTATTTCGCTACCCTCAGAAAACTTTAGTAAATATGTGTCAAATGTTATTAGCCACAGCGCTGCGCAATAACGTTTTGTCATAGCCCGACTTCTGTCAGCCTCGCTGCCAGCGAAATAATTTACTGAAAAAAGTCATCATAAGTTTGGCAACAGATACCACTGACTCTGTCTGAGGTAGCTGCATCTGTATCCACATTTTCGCTCACTAAATAGCATTGAAAATAGTCAATGGAAACCTCATCATGCTTCAACTTAATAAATATGTCATAACCGGTGAACTATTTTCCTGATAAGTTTCCCTTACTTAATGATGATAACTAAATGGCGATAATTCGTTCTATAAATGTTAAATTTTTTCGAATACCGTCACTCTTAATTTTCTATCGACATTATCATCAGGAAAATCACACTCACTGGTGAACCGTTCAATCATTTTTAAGGTTTTGGACGATGATTCAATAATCTCAGTATCTGACAGATCCCATGAAGCATCATAACGATGAAACAAACAAATTAACCAACCACCTGGGTTTAAAAGCTTTGAGCAAAGACTGACCAATTTCGAAAAGTCTTGCCCTTTAGGCTGATGCTCGGAATAAGGTGATTTATAGACTTTTGGCGGCGGATCTAAAATAATACCATCGAAGGTCTGGCCATGCTTTATTGCTTTGGGTAAATGCTTATAAATATCACCCTGTATAAAGCTGCGCGTACCAAAATCAAGGCCATTTTTTTGGTAACTTTTTTTCATGCGCGGCAACAAATCTTTCGATTTATCTAAATGAATCGCGGCTTTTGCTCCGCCCTTTAAGGCTGCAATCCCAAGACTGCCAGTGAATGAAAATAAGTTCAATACACGTCGGCCATCACTATTATTGGCTAACCACTTACGCACAGGACGCGCGTCCAAGTACAAGCCACAGTTATGCATGGCATCGGGCACTAAACTATAAGATAGACCATACTCTTCAGCAAACTCTGGCGCGCTGGATAATTCACCATGAAGCGCGAACATTCGCTGACTCAGCCGAAGTCCAAGCGACTGATCACCTTTAGCCAAAATTAATGTAAAAGGAAAAAGCGCTAACAATACATTTTTAATGCTCTCAAGGTCTTCACGGATATCGTCCTTAAACTCAACTATCGCCATGGTGCCAAACTTTTCAATAACAACACCTTTTGCACCTTCAGTGTAACCATGAAAAACACGCCAACAATCAAACTCATCGGACTGATGTAAAACTTTTCGCTGGTGCCATGCTTTTTCTATTAGCTCGTGCCACTTTGTTGTCAAATCTATGCCCTGCCCCTTGGTATATTATTACTGGTGATTATATATATTCTTGAGCTAATACGAAGACATATAAATAATCGATCATTCTAAGCTAGTCTAAAAACCTAACAAGCTGAAAACACGCAATAGTAGATTATTGCAATAACAGGTTGAACAACTAAAAAACAAAATAAAAGCATGGACTTAGCATGTTATATTTATTCGTTCATGACTTCACCTAAACTACTTATTTTATCTTTTACTCGTTCTAGATAAATTTTATAAGCCTGCGTTTCGCTATTTTTAACCGGCAAATCAGTGCTCAAACTTAAACTTTTCATGGTCTCGTGAATCTCGACCTCAAAGCGCTTATTACTTCGTAGCGTAGCGATCAATGATGTTAAAAATGACGCCATACTCTGGGAAAGAACAACGATGTTTGTTCGATCTCTGAGTACCTAGCCTTTTCAATATTAACTGGTCACTTAAGGCTTGCAAGCGTTTCATTTAAGCTATCTAAACCACAAAATTGAGGTTATTTATTTTTTATTGTTACCTTACACCTGCGACATAAGATGTTAAAACATATGCATTAAATTTTAGTGCCGTAAATTATCATGTCATTTTAGTAACAACAGCTAAATAAAATGCTTCAGTATGATGATTTAATTGATTTTACTCGTGACAACGATCAATCATTGATTATATGATGCCTTTAGCTATTTAGAAAATGCTGAGTAAGTATGACTAAAAAAAGAAAATTTAGCTGGCTCATTAAATACAGTATTAACAGTACACTGGCAGCGAACTATTCGCAGCAATTGTACGAAAGATAAATTTACTGAAGAAGCTTATACAAAAATTAAAGCGTTGTGAGAATGACCATCTCAACAACGACATAAAGCCGATTTAAGAGCCTACATACTAGCTGATAATCCATATTCAGCTAAAAAACAATAAATGACATAAGGAAAAACGATGAAAGGAGCAGGCGGTACTTCAGGCGGTTTAAGCCACTTTTTTATTGGCATCATCATGATGTGTGGTGGTTTTTATATGCTATTAAACGCAATCACAGTAACATCAAATTTTGGCATGGGCGTGCGTTTATATGGTTTTTCCGCCATGGGTGGCAACTATAATATAACCAGTGGCATGATAATGATCCCATTCATGTTTGGTGTTGGGCTTATTTTTTATAATAGTAAAAACATTCTCGGTTGGGTGTTATCCATTGGTGCAATTACCGGATTAATATTCGGCGTAATATCCTCGATTAGATTTACATTTAAAACCATGAGCTCTTTCGATTTAGTGGTAATACTTGTGCTAGCCATGGGCGGCTTAGGTTTATTTTTACGTTCTTTAAAAGCTTTAGATCAACAGTTGCCGGATTAAACGTTACGCCATAGACACTAATAAGGCAGAACTAAAGCCTGTTAAAATAAAATAAAAGCCAGTTTTTATATAACGGATTAGATAAATCACATTACCGTTATTGCTTTAGTCGCTATTCACCATAGTCATAAGGGTAATTTGACATATTTACAATAGCAACATTTGCGCTTAAACTGCTGAGAGTCATAAATTTATATAAAAATAATAAATACATTAAAATAGCCATTAACCCTAGCTCCTAACTTTTTAAAAGGTTCATTATGCAGCAATCATTTATGAGTGCAGTTTATAAAAACTTTCTTGGCAACTCGCCTGAGTGGTATAAACTCGCAATAATTTCATTTTTAGTCATCAACCCTTTGTTATTTTTCTTCGTCGATCCTTACATTGCCGGTTGGGCATTAGTTATTGAGTTTATCTTTACATTGGCCATGGCACTTAAATGCTATCCATTACAACCGGGTGGCTTATTAGCTATAGAAGCGGTGGCCATAGGCATGACAACCCCAGGGCAAGTCATGCATGAGATGATTTTAAATTTTGAAGTGATCTTGCTATTAATCTTTATGGTGGCCGGTATTTACTTTATGAAGAGCTTGTTGCTATTTTTGTTCACTAAAATAGTCACCAAAGTTCGTTCTAAAGTGATGGTTTCTTTACTCTTTTGTTTCTCTGGCGCCTTTTTATCTGCCTTTTTAGATGCCTTAACGGTTATCGCAGTCATCATTAGTGTTGCTGTCGGCTTTTACTCGGTTTATCACAAAGTTGCTTCGGGAAAAGATATCCTGATTGAACACGACCATACTAGTGACCATGAATTAGCTGAATACTCCCGTACTGATCTAGAGCAATTTCGCGGTTATTTGCGTAATTTAATGATGCATGCGGGTGTTGGTACCGCTTTAGGTGGTGTATGTACTATCGTAGGTGAACCACAAAACTTAGTTATTGGTCAACAGGCCGGTTGGGAATTTCTCGAGTTTGCCATTCGTATGTCACCAGTAACCATCCCAGTGTTTTTTGCTGGTATGTTAACCTGTGTATTTTTAGAAAAAGTAAAATGGTTTGGTTACGGTGTAGCTTTACCGGAAAATGTTTATAAGGTGTTAAATGAGTATGATATTGCTGAAAGTGAAAAACGCAATAAACTTGATAACGTTAAACTTATAGTACAAGGCGCTATTGCTGTTTGGTTGATTGTTGGTCTTGCTTTACATTTAGCACCGGTCGGCATGATTGGCTTGTCTGTCATCATACTTGCAACCGCGTTTACCGGCATTACTGAAGAACATCAAATTGGCCATGCTTTTGAAGAAGCCTTACCCTTTACAGCATTATTGGCGGTATTTTTTGCCGTCGTTGCTGTTATTGTTGACCAATCGTTATTTACACCTGTTATTACTTGGGTGTTGACGTTCGAGGGTAACATGCAATTGGTGATGTTCTATCTGGCCAATGGCTTATTATCTATGGTTAGTGATAACGTCTTCGTTGGTACGGTATACATTACAGAAATTCAAAAGGCGCTAATGGCAGGTCAAATCACTCGCGACCAATTTGATTTATTGGCTGTGGCGATTAACACAGGTACCAACTTACCAAGTGTCGCTACGCCGAATGGTCAAGCGGCTTTCCTATTCTTGTTAACGTCAGCATTAGCACCGTTAATTCGTCTATCATATGGACGAATGGTAATAATGGCATTTCCATACACCATAGTGTTAACCATTGTTGGCTTGTTAGCGATATCAACCGGACAGTTAACCAAATATACTCAGTATTTTTATGATATCGACCTTATACAGCATCACAGTGTTAAGCCTGCTGCTAACCAGCCTGGCGGTCACTAATAATGTTTGAATAAGCTTTAAATTAAAAGCTGATATAAAATTTAACAAAGCGCCCTTGTGGCGCTTTTTAATTATTGCTTGCATAACTAGCAATTTCCTAAAATAACAAGTCATTCATAGGTGAAATTTCGTGAACTTTCTCAGTCAATTATCTTTAAACCCACGAGCTTGGCAATTGCTCGCTGCTAGTGCCTTATGTTTTGAATTAATCGCACTATACTTTCAATATTTTATGGGGCTTGAGCCCTGCATTATGTGTATTTATCAACGCACAGCAATTTGGGGGATATTTTTAGCTGGTGTTGTTGGCGCTTTAGGCTGTCAAAACCTATTGTTACGCATTATAGCTTATGGCTTATGGGCAACTGGCGCGATTTGGGGCTTTATCATTGCCTTAGAGCATGTCGACATGCAGTCTTCAACCATGTCATTTTTATTTAGTTGTGAGTTTATTCCAAACTTCCCTACTTGGGCGCCATTACATCAATGGCTACCGGCTTTATTCGAAGCAACGGGTGACTGTGGCGATATTAAATGGCAGTTTTTAGGCTTTACAATGCCACAAGTGATGCTAGTTATATTTGCTATTTATAGCGCAGCTTTCGCTGTGGTTTTATTGGCGCGTTTGTTAAAAGAAAAAGTGCTTTAATGACCGAGCGGTATAATTATTAGCAGCGTCATGGCATGGCTGTTCTTTCAATTCGTCGTGCTTTGATATCGACATGTAAAGACAGCTTAATGTGGTGATCTTATGTTCTGTAATGGCTATAGATACTTAATTTCTTTCTACGACAAAGCTGCCTACTCAACCTCAGCATAAAAAAAGCGGCATATATGCCGCTTTTTTTAACTTACTTTGACATGCGATTAGATCAATAGTAGGTAACAGACGATACCGACTAAACAGGCAATAATAAAGCTCAGCACAGCCCCTTCTCTGACCATCTCTTTAATTTCAATTTCGCCGGTACCATAAGCAATAGCATTGGGCGCTGTTGCTACAGGTAACATAAAGGC
>TARA_R110000737_G_scaffold165754_1_pt1 | contig 10434 bp, 4 predicted proteins | sample TARA_R110000737 | Tara Oceans TARA_R110000737 (sample SAMEA4398027) | marine metagenome | biome: Polar Biome; feature: [SRF] surface water layer (ENVO:00010504); material: water (ENVO:00002006), including particulate matter (ENVO:01000060) such as... | depth 5 m
AGTTATAACGTAATAGCTTTGAAGCATCAAGGTATGTTCATCAAAATGCTTCATAATTTAAAAGGTGATTTCGGGAGGCCGCTTCTACGTTTTTTTGATAAAGGTGATTTTGGCAACCCTCTTCTTGTTGTTTTCTTTTTCTTTTTATTTAAATTTTTAATATATTTTTCTCTAGCCTTAATAGTGGATGCGCTTTGTTTTTTTAACAACTTTAAACTTTTTTCTACAATTGGCCCTACATCAGCAGGAACTGCACCTGTAGCGTACATTAAATATGACGTAAATAAAAAGTAAAGTTTTTCTTTGTTTTCATCAGTCAATTCTTTTTTAGTAAGCTTACCCATAAACGCTACATTATACTTACCTGTAATACCCATCTCTGCCATTTCCCATAATGTATCTAAATTTCTACCTGCAATACCTAATACCCCCATGGTCTCAAAAAAAGTTCTTTTATCATTAGTAAAAAACTGAAAAGGATTGTCGCTTTCGCTAGTTAGAGATATGATTTTATTTACCGCCTTCATAACTATAGGGTCTGTAACAGGAATAGGAGATAATAAATCTCTTATTACATTTCCAGATCTTCCTTTTATTCTATTTTGTGTTGTTTTTTCTTTAGTCTCCTCATCTTCTTCGTCACCAAAGACTAACTCAGAAATTGCTTGACTTAAGAAATACCCCATAGAATTGAACGTTAATGTTTCTGCCATTAAACCAGATAATGAACGGCCAGCAGCCTTCTTATCTTCTCTATTAGTAGTTTTACTTGACAAAACACCAATATCATTATACATTCTTGTTTTTTGATTTAATAAAAAGTTAGAAAAAGCAAAAAATATTTTTCTACCTGCTCCTATGTAAACATTTTTTGATGTAAATAAATTCCCTTGTAAATCAGAATCAGAAGTGTTTTGCTGTCTATCCACTTGTTGTTGCGCATAATCTCCAGCCTTTGTATTTATTTTGTGAGTGTTCCAATCTATAGAATTAGAATCAATACCTTCTTTTTTTAACGCTTTCATGTAATAAGCTAACCAAGAAGCTCTTGCTGCTATCTTATCTGGTTTTACTAACAACCCTTTTAACCAAGTTTGGTTTAAATCCCCTATAGCTTTAGCAACTTTCTTTAACCCACCTTCCGCAGCTCTATCTATTTTTCTATTTGAACCGTCTAAGGTTGTTATGTTTTCAACACCCCTATTAGCAATAGCGTAACCACTATTATTTATAAACTCTTGTACTGATTTTTTTCTCAAAAGATTTACCCCTTTACTTGTGTAAATTGCTCCTGCATTAAAAACTGTTGCAATTAACGGAACCAGCTGTTTCGGAAACTGAACTATAGAACCCAAAGCTCTTGACACACCAATACTTGCAATATAATCTATTATATTTTTTGCATTCTGATCCTTTTCAAACTCTTGATTTACTTTTCTTTTTAAATTAACAAAATTAGTTAATCTGTCAATAAACAAATCTCTGTCTGTTTTCTCTGGTATTAATTTTTTAAAACCATCGGAAGAAACAAATCCTTTTAATTTTTGTGTAGCATTAGCAGTATATACATCAGTTAATGCTTTTTCTAAAGCTCTTGTTTGACCGCTATCAAAACCTAAATCAATTATGGAATTTGTAGGAAGACTGTTAGGTCTTTGAGCTTCCATCAATACTCCAGTTTTTTTACTATAAACTGTTTCGTTTGGAGTATTGTAAATTGACTCCCCTAACTCTACTTCACTAGTTGGTTCACTAATTTTAGTAAAAACATCAGTGGTGTAGTTCAAGTCTTTACCTAAAATTTTATTATATACATTTAATGAAACCTTGTCTAGCGCTTCTTTGTTTTTAGCCCATTCTTGAGTTATAAAATTTACTGCCTCTACATTTACAGCATCAACTTTTGATTCTAAATCGTTTATAGTTTTACTTTCTTTTAAAACTTTATCATAAGCTTTTTGATAAGCAACTGCTCTTTCTTTTTGCGGATCATTACCTTGCTCTAACTTCTTTATACTGTCTACTATTAACTTTTTTCTCCGATTAAATTCATTATTTTGTTGTTTTTCAGATCCAATTACTGTTCTTCTCATAAAAGCAAACAACCCTCTTTCTGTATCATTATACAATGAATTAAAAGGTTCTCCGTTAGGCTCTTTTTGTTTTTTACTTTTAAAAACATTTGACAAACCTTCTGCAAGCCTACCTTTGTTTTCTATAAATTTTTTAGAGTATGCACTAATAACATTGTTAGCCATTTTAGTGGCCTTAGCTGTACCTCTTTTGTATTCGCTTATACCTGACATTTGTTCAAACTCTAATGCTTTGCTCTGCCCTTTAAACAGTTGTTCAATAACATTATTTAATGTAGCAATTTGTGTAGCCCATGTACGAGCAAATGGTTTTCCTCCAATAGCAAATTTCAAACCTTTAGAAACAAACCCCTTTACCCTGGACAATGCATCAGCGTTTTCTATCCCTTTATAAGAATCTAACATAGCCTCCATGCCCCCGGTCGTTTTGTTAGTAGCATAATTCACTAAAGCATCTAAAGTCAACATCTGTTGTTCTGGACTCAATAAATCTAAATCCATCTTCATAAAACCTAAAATAGTTTCTACGTCTTTTGTAGGTATTTTAGTTTTTTCTCCAGTAAGAGGGTCTGTTTTAGTACCAAGTTCACTCTTTATTAATGCGCTAAAAGTATTAAACGCTTTCTTTACAGCTTCTGCAACCGCTCCTGGCTTTACTTTTAGTTTTCTCTCCTGAAAGTCTAAATCTTTTTTTGGATCTAATGTGTTTAACACTTCTCTCATTTCAGCTAACGTAAACTCTTTACTATCTAAACCTGTTAAGTCTTCAAAAACTTCTTTTTCTGCATCATATAATTTTTCTCTTTGCTCGTCTATTGTTTTTTTAGAATACTCATCTAAAGCAGTAATATTTACAGCCTCAGGATTTACACTTGCTCTTTTGTTAAATTTTTTAATTTTAGCTTCAGGCTCATTTATCAATTGAATACCATCCAAATCAGACTCAATACCTTTTAAATCAGCTTTAGAAGGTTTTAGTTTATATAAGACATCGGAAAGCTTTTCTAAATACCCATCCAAGTCGTTAACAAGTTCTGGTTGTATTAATAAAAACTGCTTGACAGACGCTTCTACATTAGCTTCTGTTTTTTTAGACTTTAATAGTTTGTTGATTCTTTTTTTAATATTAGTTGCTGTAGATAATTTCTTTTTGTTGTCAGCATTCTGAAACACTTTTTCTACATAATTAGTAACTTTTAAAATTGCTTCTGAATTATTAATATTAACACCGCTTACAGCCTTTATTAAAGCCACTGCTTTTTGAGGAGATATACTTCCTGTTTTTGCTAACATTTCAATAGAGTCAGTCAAAGCTTTTCTTCTTGTTTTTTGATCTAACAATAAATTTTTTGACCTTTTAATTTCTCTTCTTAAAACATCTTTTAATCCTTTAATCTCATCTACCTCTATATTTTTTTTATCTTTTATGCCTAATATTTTTTTAGCAGAAGGGCCTTTCTTTTTCCCAAAGTCAGGAACATTAGGATCGGTTGAGTCTTTAGACGCTTGTGTTCTAGCTTTTTCTTTTGTTATTTCAATAGGCTCTCTGTTAGGGTCAATAGAAATAGCCGTTTCTATATTAATGTCGCTAGCCTCTAAACCAGTTAATTTTTCAAATTTTGCTTTTAATTTATCTACATTACTTGTTATGCCAGCGTCTCCTTTCTGATAATCATTGATAGCTTTTGTAGTAGGATAAGACTTGATAAAATCGGTAACTTGTTCTAGAGTTAAATCAGGAGCGTCATCTACCCAACCGTCCTCTATAGTCCTCCCATCCTTACTAATCCACCTAGAACTAATACCGTCTTCAGAAGGTTTATTACCTGTTAATCTTTCCCAGCTTTCCGCTGTAAATTTCATTCCAATTATTTCATTAATCCCACCTTCAACATCTGCCATTTGATTCCTACTATTCTTCTCTTCTAAAAATCTTTTTCTTTCATTTTCTATTTCCTGAGCTACTTGTTTTACATTTTCAGATTGATCAGAAATTATATTAGAAACCTCGTTAGGGTTGGTTACACCTTCTGGAATTACAGCTTCTTTACCAGCATTGACATCTATTACATCAGTTAAAATAAATTTACCTGCTTTTTTCATACCCTGCTTGGAAGCAGTTTTCTTGGTTCCTTTTTTAACTACACTTTTTACTGTGCCATCAGGATTAAGGTTTACATCCATACTGGATTTAGGAACACGAATAGGTTGCTCTATTTTTTCTCTAGCAACTATTTCCGTCTTTTTGTTTTTCGTTTCACCTTCTGTTTCTTGTCGACTCTCGATGGCAAGGGGCCCGGTGGTGTCTCCTTCGACCAGCGCCTGGCCATCTCCGGTTCGTTGGCGTACATCCACGCCCTCTGTTTCTGACTCTTGAATGGCATCTTTTTTATTTTTAATTAATCTTTGTCTTGCTTTTTCTATTTCTTCATTAGACTCTAGTAATACAGGTAGGTTTGAATTTTGTCTTTGAATGTTTTCATTTTGTAAATTCTCTAACGCTTCCTGTTTAGTCACCTCTACCTCGCCAGTTGCTTTAGCGTTGTCTTGTTCTAATAATAAAACCAATTGTTGATCTACATCTGCTATTTCTTTATCTACTTTTTCTTTTAAAGGGCCCTCTAATCCTTCTCTTTTTTCCATCAACCTTTGTCTTTGTTCTAACAAATTACCTGCTGGCAATATGTTTTCAGACATAGATACTTGATCTTTAGTTTTGTTTAATGCAGTTTGGAATTCGTAAATTTCCGCATATACTTTTGCGCCCTCATCTTTGCTAATCATACCATTATTAACTAAACTTTCTATTTTTTTAGTTAAATCCCCCTTGCTTAAAGCCGCATATCTTAATAGATCTTTTCTCTTATTTCCTCTCATTAATCCAACAGAACCTAACCCAGTAGTAGCACCTAAAGTCATTATAACAGTTTCATAAGTGTCTGCTTGACTAACTCCACTGTTTAAAATTTCAGCTCCTAGCACTGAATTTACTACCCCGTTAATTGCTTTTCCTGTAAATAAAACTGGCAACTCTTCTATAAATAATTCTTTTAAATTTTCATTAACCAAGTCTTGTACTTTCCCTTTAAACGCTCCTTGCTTTACCCATGATTTTGGGTTACGAGCTAAATCTACAATTCTTTTACCTACATCCTTGGTGTTGCTTAAGAGTTTTGTGTTTCCACCTGCAAGAGTAGAAAATATTCCATCTAAGGAAGCTTTTGCGTTACCTGCCGTAACAGCATAAGTAGTAGCTTCTTGTTCAGACAAACCTGCATCCATTAACTCTCTTTTAATACTTTCCACCTCATTCATAACACCGGTTGCGTAAGATGTTAAACCCATTCCTCCACTAGCTTTTATAGCCCTTTGACTACCAGCCATTTTTAAACCTTTGTTAACCATTTTTTTAGCTACCCCTCCTCCTAAAATTAATCCTCCTAAATTTACTATTGTAGATGTCAAGCCAGATACAGCTGACCCCGCAGTAATATTTACCGTTTCTCTTTTTATTTCTTTTGCCTTGTTGAGTATGGTTTTATATTCGCTATCACTAATAACACCTTGTAAGCTTACGTTTGTTTTTTTATCCACTACATCTCCATTAGAAGTAACAAAAACCTCTGTTTCTTTACCTAAAACATTAGCTGTAACAGGCTTGCCTTGAGATACTGCTGACCTGGAAGTTGCTAGTTTGTTAATCTCTATACTGTTACCTAAACTATCAACTAAAGCAGACATAATTCCCTTGTCATCAAAACCTACTCCTGTAGTTATAGCGTCTGTTATTGAAGGAATAAACCCTATAAGACCTCCAAAAAAACCTAACACAGCATCAGCACCATTTTTAGCAGACTCTTTTCCTTCCTCTACAAAATAAGAAGCCCCTCCTTGTCTTCCAGCCAAAAATAATTCTTTTCGTTCTTTAACATCATCTCTAATACTTTTATTTAAATACTTAAAATTCTCTGCTATTTTAGCACCTGTTTTTATATTACTTATTAAATCATTTTGCAATGCTTTTTTTGTTTCAAGAAGCTGTTTTCTAACAACAGGATCTGTAACAAACTTAAGCTGGTTTTCTACTCTGTCAATATCACCTTCTATTGCGTCACCTAAAGATGTAGTGTAAGCAGCAAGATTTGCAGACATATTACCTTCTTTAATAACTCTTTCTGATTTTTCACTAAAAAAGAAATCTCTTACATTTTTGTAAGAAGAATCTTCTTTTCTTCTGTTTTGTGTTTTCCATACCAAGTAATCATCTTTCTCTACACCGGTTTTATAAAAAACATCATTTGGTATTGCTGTATTGGAAAGAGTCTCATCGGATTCTAACTCAGGCTTTATTTGAACTCTTTGACCATTAACTATTTTAGTATTTTCTTTAGCATTTCCTTTCATGTATTTGTTTAATGCTAGTATTTGTTTACTAGAATTATCCATAAAACCATCATACTCTCTATCGGCTAGGATTTGTTCTTCAGTTCTATTTGCGTCAGCTTCTTGTTGAGCAATAAAATTTTCTGAACTAAATTGTTTCATTTGTTCTGAAGTGTTCTGAAATAAAGGGCTAATTAAGTTAACACGGGAATTTCCTGATTTTTGTTCTCTTAAATCTTTTCTTTGTGTCTCTATAGAATCAATATAGTTTTTTTGCTCCTCTGCACTTAATTCTGTAAAGGGACTACCATCAACTATTGTGTTTTCGAGTATACTTATAGATTCCAATTCTCCAGACGGTGTTTCTACCTCTGTGGTATTGGACTCCGTAACTTCCTCCACCACATCGCCAGGTAAGTCTGAAGAGTCTTTTTTTTTTAACCCTACATTAGTGTTCCAGGTTTCAATGTCGCTTGAGGTATAGTTGTTTTCTACTAAATAAGAATGGATGTTTTTTTGAACCTCCTCGCTTCCTGCAAAATTAACTTTCCAAGTTTCAAAATCACTCTCTGTCATTCCGTCAGAAGTAAGTTGATTCCAAATATTTTGTAATATCTCTTCGTTCATTATTTATTTTTTATCCCATACCTCCTGTTGAACCTGAAGTATTATTAGGATCAGCAGGTGTTTCTTCAGTAGGTTTTTTGTTTTTAGATTTTCTCCCCTTTAAAAAGTCTGATTGATTATCAGCAGCCTCAGAGCTTATTTTTCCATTAACAAAGTCTCTAATCGCTTGAGCTCCTTCTTCAGTCCCGTCTAAACTAAATTTTTGAGATGTTCCGTCTGGAGCAGTTATTTTTAATGTGTTGCTACCCAATTCGGCTTGATCAACCTTAAAACCAAATGGGGTTAATGCTGATTTTAAACGAGGTTCTGCCGACTCTTCTGACTCACTTACTAAATCTAAGTTAACAACTTCATTTATATATTGTATTGATTGTTGTTTTGGAGTGGCTGATGTATCTTGCCCGTAAGACCTTCTAATTGGATTACCTGAATCATCTGTTAAATTACTATATTCCATTTTTGAATCATAATTCTCTCTTCCTGAAGTTGCTGATGAGTATGTTTGTTTAAATTCAGGGCCATCTTTTCCTACAAAGAATCTGTATGCGTTTTTAGTAAACTCTTCAACACTGTTTCCTTTAGGAATTGAATTAGATTCTGTAGTACCATCTTCCTTCGTGTAAGATATAACTAAATTACCTTCATCGTCTTCAACAAAACTTTTATAAACCAATCCAGACTGTCCCATTAATTGTGTTAACGCTGAGTCCATTGAAGCCTTGTCTTTAGCACCGTATAAGTCAATTAAACTATTAACTGTTTCTTTTGCTGCTTTTTCTTTTGCCTTTATACCCTCTTTACCTGGACTTTTATCATCGTATCCAGCGGTTTTACTTTGTATAGAATCTAATTGTGATTCAATTTTATTTCCAACAATTTCCTTGGCTTCGTTAACTTGAGAATCGCTTAACTGAGGCACAGGTTTTTCTCCTGACATATTTACTTTTATAAACTTAGATGCGTCAAAAGGTTTTGCTCCTTCACCAGTTCCATATTGAGACTCCCATTTTTTTCTAGCCTCTGCTTCTGTTCTGCCTAAAACATATCCGTTTTGTGTTAATACTTGCGTGGTATCATATACGTTACTGGTTAGTTTTGCTGTAGTTTCTATTTTCCAAGTGTCAAATGAATCAGATTGTCTATAGTCTTCCATAGTTGTAACCACTCCATTTCCACTTCTTCCAGCTGAAACTACTCTAGCAATTTCTGCCGTTTCAGCAGTCACCAAAGCAGTAGTATCTTTTTTCTTTTCATCAAAACTCATTCTAGAGTTTATAGATCCAGGATTTGCAAAAGCTTCTGGGTTCTTACCTGCATTAGGCATAACTGTAAAATTTCCATCTTTATCTTCCTGCATACTAACAACTTGAAGTTGTCCGTTAGCCGGGTTAGTCATTACTGTTTTGTTTTTTAAATTACCGAAAGATTCAATATCTTCAGCAGTAAACATATCTAATTCAGATTGAGTTCCGTTAGAAATTGCTTCCATTTTAGCACTATTCCATTTATCCCAATTCTTAACTACATTGCCAAAATCAGAGTATCCGTTTTTTTGTGATTGCATAAATAAAGAATAGTCTTTAGGTTTCCTTAAACCTCTTTTGACTAAAGCCATCTCTCTTCTTAAATATTCTTTTGACCGGTCACTAGCCTCTAAAACAATTTTAGACAAAGAACGATCATTTACATCTGGAAGTTTGTTCAACTGATCCATTTGGTTTTGAGTTTCTTTATCTATAGCGTCTCTTTCTGCAACTTTTGTTTCTTTTAATAATGTAAGCTGTTTACTTATAGTGCTTGCAACTGTTCCCCAATTTATAGAAGGATCTGAATCTAAACCTTGATATACCGAATACCTATTTCCTTTTTTATCTGCCATAATAAATTTTTATTAACCTGTAAATATAGGTGCTGATACACCTGCGCTAGCCGTTGGTGCAGCACCTTGAGAACCAAGAGCTCCTGGGGATGACACAGGGTTTACTAATCTTGCATCAAAGTTAAAGTCAAACGTACCTTGTTTCATTTGTTCAATTATAACGTTTATTTCTGCTCTAGTCATGTTTTCTATACCAGGTATATTCCCTAATTTTGTTCTAATATCTGTTTCGTCTAATCCTGAATCTGTTAAATTTTTCATATCTGATTCCCCAATAGAATTATAAAGCCTATTACCAACTCTATCTGCCTTATTCTTTCCGTAAGCTTTAATAATATCTTTTCCTGCGCCTACAGCAGACTGTAATCCTCCTACAGCTGTTTGCATTCCTGCTTGCTCTAATTTTCTTTGATCTCTAGCTCGTGCTGAAGCGTCAGCCGCTCCTCCTACATTAATATCTATTAGGTTTTGGTTGACTCTTTCTTTTGAGTCTGCTTTCATTTTATCGTTTGCATACAAAGCTTCACCCATTGCAATTCTAGTTTGCTCACCTTGTTGACCAGCTAAAGCACCAACTCTACCGACTCCAGAAGCTACAGCTCTAGCGTCACCTTCCTGTAAAGCTTGTAGACCTTGTTTTTGTTGTTGTAATTGTTCTTCAAATTGTGCGTTAAATGCATCTAAAGGAACATTTAATCCTTCGTAAAAGTTTCTTTCAGCTTTTCTTTCAGCTTCTTTCATTAACATCTTAGACTCTCTGTCTGCTTTTTGAGCTGCTCTATTTGCTTTAGACGCATTACTAATACCTATTCCTGTACTCGCTAATCCTAAAGTTGCTGATGTTATTCCTAGTATTAATCCTGCCATAATAATTTTTTTTTATTAATTACCAATCGTGGTAAATCTTTATAATTTAAAGTATACACATCTTTTTGTGCATCTTTTATATTTGTTTTATCAGTTCGATAAACACAAACCCATTTACAATCCTCGTGCATATACGCCACTCTTTGAGTTCCTGTTTCAGTCATTACTTTCATAGGAGCTTTTATTTTTTTAACCTCTCCCGCATCAGTTAATATTGACATTTCACCTTCTAAAAAAAACGAAGGGTGGTTTTGTTTATGTATAAAACTCACTACTAAAGAGCCTTTCGGCATAAATATTTCTCTAGTATATAAACCGTCTTTTATATAATGAGTAACCGGGAACTCTTCCTGCATAGCATCTGTATCATACTCCACAGCGCCCTCAACATTGCTTAATTGGTTTCTAAAATTTTCTATATTCTCCCACAACAAACCTCTGTTTTTATGAATGTGGTTTAATAAAAGTTCTGGAGAATCTTTTTTATAAAAAAACTTTCTTACTACTTTTTTTAAACTACTAATTAAGCTCATTAATTAACAAAGATACTAAATTCTAAGGATAACTTTTCATTATATCACTACC
>TARA_R110000737_G_scaffold49497_5_pt1 | contig 10415 bp, 5 predicted proteins | sample TARA_R110000737 | Tara Oceans TARA_R110000737 (sample SAMEA4398027) | marine metagenome | biome: Polar Biome; feature: [SRF] surface water layer (ENVO:00010504); material: water (ENVO:00002006), including particulate matter (ENVO:01000060) such as... | depth 5 m
CCTGAAGACATTGTTAAATACAACATTGGTTATTGTGAGGAGGGTGAGTATAGAGATAAAATCATCATCCCATCCTATGATGATAGTGGTAAACTCAACTTTTTCGTAGGTAGGTCATTCTATCAAACTGAATATAAACATAAGAATCCAAAGGTATCTAAGGATATAGTTGGGTTTGATTTACTTATAAATTGGGATACACCATTAGTGTTATGTGAAGGAGCATTTGACGCAATATCAGTACGAAGAAACGCAATACCGTTATTTGGTAAAGCTATCCAATCTGAATTAGAAAAGAAAATAATTGGCAATTCCGTAAAAAAGTTGTATATTGTATTAGACTCCGATGCTATAAAGAATGCAATCGGACTTGCGAAGAAGTTTATGTCGTATGGAATTGAAACCCATTTAGTAGATATGGGTGACGAGGATGCCTCGGAAATGGGATACGATAGAATAAATAAAAAGATATACGATACACCACCACTTGACTTACGAAAATTGATGGAGTATCAACTATTCAAAGTATGAAAAAACTAAAAAAGATTAACATTGGTGTTAAGAAGGTAAATAAAATATACCACATTGCCGATGTACATATTAGAAACCTAAAAAGACATAAGGAGTATCGTGAGGTATTTTCTAATCTTTATGGGTACATTCTTACTACAATGGAGGAAAATGACATCATTGTAATTGCTGGGGATATTGTCCATGCAAAAACTGATATGTCACCTGAGGTGGTTGACCTAACACAAGAATTCTTTACAAGATTATCAGACTTATTACCAACAATTGTAATTCCAGGTAATCATGATGCAAATCTAAATAATTCATCGAGATTAGATGCGCTTACTCCAATTGTAAACGCATTGAAGTTACCACGACTTATCTATCTAAAAGAAAGTGGTGCTTGGGACATTGGTGGGATTACATTTGTACATCAATCTGTATGGGATAAGTCACCCGGCTTCCTACCTGCTGCTAACTATAGTGGTGATGTCAAGATTGCAATGTTCCATGGGCCAGTTGATAAAATTGAGACTGAGCATGGGTTTGTAATAGAAAATAAAAACATCAACGTAGGAAACTTTGATGGGTACGATATGGTATTGTTAGGTGATATTCACAAACCAAATAACACAGTTCAGGGTATTGATACAATTAAATACCCAGGCTCATTAATTGTACAAAACCACGGAGAGGCTAAATACCCCACTCATGGGATATTGGTATGGGATGTTGAAACAGCTACAAGTAAATTTGTAAATATAACAAACGATTATGGTTATGTAACCATAGATATTGAGGATGGTGAGATTGTATCGAGTATACCAATCCCACAAAAGCCACGAATGAGAGTTCGTGTTAAAGATACAAAAGCATCTGACCTTAACAAGATTATTGCTGACCTAAAGAAGGGTCGTAATGTTCAAGAACTAACTATACAAAAAGTTATCACACGTAAGGGTGTTGGTGAACATGAGAAGATAGTTCTTCAGAATGTCCGTGACACAGCGTTCCAAAATAAATTAATTGAGGACCTACTGAATGAAACCGAACATCTCACCGAAACCCAGCTTGAAGTTGTTAAAGCAATTAACACAGACATCAATGCAAAACTCGGAAGCCATAGAACTATTACAAACTCCACTTGGATACCAAAGGTTTTTGAATTCTCAAATATGTTCTCATATGGTCCTAATAATGTCATAGACTTCAGTCAGATGAAAGGAGCTTATGGAATCTTTGCTCCAAACGCTAGTGGTAAGTCAACTCTATGGGATGCCTTGTCATTTTGTATTTTTGATAAATGTTCAAGAACTTCAAAAGCTGAGGATGTAATGAACTACTCAAAGATGTCATTTGATTGTAAATTCACATTCGAATTGAATGGTGTCGAGTACACCATTGAGAGAACCGCTAAGAAGTCTCCTAAGAGAGGAACTGTTAAAGTTGAGACTAACTTCTATAGAACCATCAATGGTCAGTTAGAATCGCTTAATGGTGAACAACGTAGGGAAACGAATCAAAGTATTAGAGAGTACGTAGGTACGTATGATGATTTTGTACTTACGGCAATGTCAACTCAATCAAATAATAGTGGTTTCATTGAAAAATCACAAAAGGAACGTAAGGAACTTCTTGCACAATTCCTTGATATGGATGTGTTCGAAGGGTTGTATCAGATTGCTAGTGAGGAGATTAAAGAATTATCAGCTCTTTTAAAGAACTATAAGAACCAAGACCTACCATCACAACTCGCTGGTGCTCAAGACACTCTCACATCGATTACAGGCTCATTGACTACTCTGCAAGATAAGAAGATAACCTTAGAGACTAAGCGTGACAACACAAATACTAAGATTGAGTTTGAGGTGGGTAATCTTAAATCAGTTGAGGATTTGGGTGATGTTTCTGAATTAGAATCTGACTTAACTAATATAGTAGACCACGTTAGACGACAAAAGATTTCATGTGATTCTAATATATCTCAAATAAAAAATGTAAATACCCAAATAAAAGATATTACAACTAAGTTATCAAAATTCAATGAAGCTGAATTAATCGAGACTCAGCTAAAATATACACGTTTAGACAAGAAGTTTAATGATATAGGTGTTGAGTTGGACAAGTTAGAAGCTGAAATGATTCATACTAAAAAACATTTAGATGGTATTGGGTCACTAACGTTTGATGATAACTGTAGTCATTGTGTTAAAAATAAGAATACGCCATTTGCAAAACAAGCACAAACTCTTGAAGATGATTTAAAACGAATGGGTAATGATTACTCTAAGTTAGTATCCGATAGACTTGAGGTGATGGGAGAGCGTGACAAATCTAACGTCACGGACAAACTAAATAAGTACCAAGACTTGGTATTAGATTCAAAGGAGTTACACCAAGAATTATCACAATACAAATCGGACTATGATGGTTGTTTGTTGTTAGTAGACAAAATGACTCTTGAGATGGAATCATTAAAAGACAAAGTTCAGAGAGCTCAAGACCAAGAGCACGCGGTAATCCATAATGTTAAAATACAACAAAAGATAAAGTCTTTTAAAGAAACACGAGACCAATTTAGAGAAGACATTGATATGGTCACTACGGAGATTATGAATGTTAACTCTGATATAAAATTAGCTGAAAAAACTATTGAAATGGTCAACGACTCCATAGACACTCTCCGTGCTATGGAAATTAAGTTTGATGGGTATGAGTATTATCTTAAATGTGTTAAACGTGATGGTATACCATATAATCTGATTTCAGAAGTATTACCCAAGTTGGAGATGGAGATTAATAATATATTATCACCAATCGTTGACTTCCAAATTATGTTAAATACCGATGGTAAGAATATCAATTCATATATAGCATATGGTACTGAAGAATTTTGGCCATTAGAACTAACAAGTGGTATGGAGAAATTCATTTCATCTATCGCAATTAGAACTGCTTTAATTAACGTATCCAATCTACCAAGACCAAATTTTATAGCAATTGACGAAGGATTTGGTTCATTAGACACGGATAACTTTAATTCTTTATATTTATTATTTGATTACCTAAAGACACAATTTGACTTTATCATCACAATATCGCATATTGACAAGACGCGAGACATGGTGGACCAGATAATAGATATCAATAAAGTTAGAGGGTTCTCGAAAGTATCATATTCATAAGAAACCGATGGAGTCCATTAATGGGATTAGAACTTAAAAGAAAATCAAAACAATACCTATACTATATTAGACCTACTATAGAGGATACCTCTGAGTCGTCTAATGAGTACTTTGGTATATCAGATTTTCCTAAATACCTTGGAGAGGGTAAGAATTCATTTAGAATTAAACCACAGCCAAACTCATTAAAACCTAATACAAAAATTGATGTTGAGGTTATTGATGCTAATGGTAATTCTGTGTATTGGGAAATACCCTCATATAAAGACAGTGATAACTCACGTGTTATATCCGTTTGGGTTTATGATATTGAAGATAAGAGATACAATACACCTGATGGTGAATGTGAAATAATTATTGTAGGTACACTACCCAATGATGGGTTGGTGCGGTGGTCACGTAAAACTGCTGTGATAAAGTCAAAGCAGGCTGTATCTGAGATTATATTTAATCCAAAAGAGTTACCAATTGCAAATGTATCTTCAAGCATTAGTACATTTACTAATAAGTCACAAACTGATGGTAAACTTACAAAAGTAGTAACTACGCCAACGATTCGGTATATTAAATCTACATTTAATGATACGGTGAGTGTAGAATCTTCAGTAGCAGCATTCAATGGTGAAATGGTAAATGGTAGTCTTGAGATGGATTTTACATCAACTACACTATTTCCAAGACTAAAGGGGAACCAACCCCAACCAACCAATGTTACTTCAAGTATTATCCGTGTGGTGTCCGACAAGATATTACAATTAGAGACCCCCATCACTAAATCTGACACACGTAGTACCGATTCAATACACACATACGAGTATTCAGATGGTACATTACCAAGTACAATTAGGTATGTTTCAACTGGGTCCGATTTATCATCACAAAACCAAATAGCTATAGCTAATATAACATTAACAAATGTAACTCCTATAGTTGGTAGAATCCAAGCGGTAGCTACTTCTATAAAATCAGCAGGTATACCTAATTCCGAATATCAATATTTGGCTAGAACTGCTGTAGCTAATACATCATCATTTACATATCAAGTTCCAATACCAACGGAGCAGTTAAAAGACCCTAAGACATTACGTATTGAGTACGTAAGTCAAAATGGTGAAACTTCTACAACTTCAACTATAATTGAAAATATAGTTTTCGATGGTGGTAACGTTTATATAGGTGGTGACCAATCTTTAATAACTGGTTCATTTAATATAGGTAATACAATTGGCCAGGGTATTGAGATGGCAGGGCATTCAAGTGGTTATCTTAAATCAGTTGGATACGATGGATTTACAAACGCATTAAACGGAAGTGGGCCTGGTGGCTTCCTTTTATTTAGTGGTAGTGGGAATTTAAACGTAGGTTCAGATACATACGATGGTGTAGGATTAGACCTTGTTGCAAACTCAACTTCATATTTTAGATACACAACCAATGGGGGTGGTAACCTTGATATTAGAACGGATTCATTCTTTATAGGAAACCCAAATACTCAATTTATAAGTGGTTCAAATTCCAACATAGAAATCAGTTCATCATTCTTTCACCTCAATCCAAAGGATGATGAGGCTATTATAGGTGGATTTGTAATTACACCGAATGCTATTAGTTCATCATTAGTTATAACGGACATTGGTACACCACTTGCTTTAAAATCAAATGGTGATATAACGGGTTCTAATGTTTTAATTAGACAACGTATAGGTACAACCACCTACACGTTACTTGACACGCAGGCTGGTATTATAGATGCTAGAAATAATGGTAGACAGATAGTATCAGATGGTACTGAATATGTTAGAGCGGATGTAGACGATAATAACACATATGTCATAGTATCTGAATATCCAATTACATTACTACCAAATGAAACTAAATTGGGTATATCATATTCTTTAAAAGGTATATCAGCTAACACGGTCGATAGCCGAATCATAGCTGGTGCCCGATTCTATATAGCTGGCGCGTTGACCGGTTCACATAATTACGATTCATTTGAGTCGAACTCACTTCTTTCGACTGGCGTTCAAAGTATAACCCCCAGTCAACTCACGTCAAGTTTTGTATACTCTCCTGAATATAGCGCTTACATAGTTGACATACCCGAACCACTACAGGGTAGATTTTGTAGAATACAAGTAGGATTAATAAATAACCATGTGGCGGGGACTGGTCCAGCTGGTACATCTACGAGAATAAAAAATATATCAATTGTAGCAACACGTGAATATGGTGCAGACTTTTCAAACCAAGCAATTTCGGTAAGTAATTCACCTCCAGCCACACCATAATCTAAACAAAATAAATAAGGATACTTATTAGTATGGGAAAATTAATAAACGAATGGGTAACGGAGTCAATCCTTACCGAAGACATTAAAAAAACAGTGGTAACTTATGTGGGAAGATTTCACCCATTCCACTCAGGCCATTATGCGACATACTCACACTTAGTAAAAAAGTTTGGGAAAGATAACGTATACATTGGTACATCAGATAAAGTAGAGTTACCAAAGTCACCATTCCGTTTTAAGGAGAAGGTTGATATCATGAGCACTATGTTTGGTATTCCAAAAAATAAGATTGTTCAAGTAAAAAACCCATATGGTCCAAAAGAAATCCTTGGTAAGTTTGACGAAGACACTACAGCATTCATTACAGTAGTTGGTGAAAAAGATAAATCACGTTTAGGTGGGAAGTATTTCCAACCATACAAAGGTGAACCAACTGAAGGGTATAGGGATAGAGGTTATGTTTATGTAGCCCCATCACAATCAAGCCCATTAAGTGGGACTGCCGTTCGTAAGGGTATGTCAGACTCAGATGAAAAGAATCGTATTAAGTTCTTTAAGAAAGCATACCCTAAGTTCAATCAAAAGATTTTTGACTTAGTATCAGGTCGTTTAATAAAAGTAGAATCCGTAATGGAATCATTCTTACAAACATTTGATATTAAAGAAATGTTATCCGAAGCATCGTCACTACCAACAAGTGGTAAGGGGATTGTGGATGATGGGCCTGGTGCTTTTTATGGTAACATGAAAACGTTCAAAAAAGAAGCAGAAGATGTAACAACTGCACTTGGATGGGAAATTGTATCATACCTAATGGATGATGATTCCATGGAGTCATTTGATACGTCATACCCTAATGGGCCTGGTAGGTATCAAGTATCATTCTTTCCAAGTGGTGACACTATGGATGGTCAATCCATACGATATGGAAAAGATGTAACTGGTAGACCTGGTTATAGAAAGTGGGCTAAACACATTAAGAAAGTTGCTCTTCGTTTAGGTATGGAATTCGTTAAGTTTGCTGAACCAAAAGATATTGAAAATCTTACTCAAAATACTGGTACTGAAAAACAAAAAGATAAAGTGAATAAGCTTAAACTTAAAGAAAATGTATTGAATGAAGGTGGTGCATACGGACACATGAATCACCCATTTGATGTTGACTTAGGATTAACGTTTAGTGATTTAAAAATAATAATTGACAAAGCATTAAATGGTAAGTTAGAATTTACAAGAGAAAAGACCGATGGTCAAGCACTAGCTATCTCTTGGAGAGCTGACCGAGGTTTAATTGCTGCAAGAAATAAATCTCATCTAAAAGATAGAGGGCTTAATGCACTGGATATAAAAGGTGTTTCAGATAAGTTTGCTAATAGAGGTGGATTGACCGATGCGTATAATTTCGCTATGAAAGATTTGGAGAATGCAATCAAAGGACTTTCAAAAGCACAAAGAGAAAAAGTCTTCAAGGATGGTTCTAAATTTATGAACATTGAAGTCATCTGGCCGGAGTCAGTAAACGTAATACCATACGGTCAACCCCTATTAGTCTTTCACGGAACAATGGAATATGATGAATCAGGTGTAGCTATCGGAGCAGACACATCAGATGGTAGAATATTAGCAGGTATGATTAAACAAGTAAATGCTGATGTTCAATCTAAATACACAATACAAGGTCCTCCAGTAGTAACCTTACCAAAAAACCAAGAGTTATCTAAAATGAAATCAAAGTTCTTTGGTCAACTATCTAAAATACAAAAAGAATTTAGTTTAAAGGATAGTGCGGGTGTTGCTGAGTATCACCAAAAATGGTGGGAATCCTTCGTAGACAAAAACTCACCAACCACTCTTGACAATAAACAAAAAATGGGATTGGTTAAGAGATGGGCGTTCTATGACAAGGGATTACGTTTGGATAAAAAAGTATTTAGTGACGAGAAAACATTAGAATGGGCTAAGAAAATAGATAAACAAGACCATGCTAAAATTTCAAAAGAAAACATACGTAAGTTTGAAGATATATTCTTAGGCGTGGGTTCTGAAGTGTTATCATTTATGTCTTCTGTTTTAACTGTAAACCCAGATAAAGCTATCCGTGATATGAAAAAACGTTTAGATAAAACTATTAAGGATGTACAAAATAGTGGAGACTCTAAAAAGATTAATAAATTAAAAATGGAATTGGAAAGATTAGCCGCAGTAGGTGGTAAAGATAAACTTGTACCAAATGAAGGTCTTGTGTTCTTATATAAAGGGCATACGATGAAACTAACAGGTACATTTGCATCTTTAAACCAGATACTTGGTTTAATGTATTTCTAATATACTTATAGTAGTAAAATTATACAAAAACGTTATGTCAAAGTTAAATAATATCAAAGCAGTCAAAGAAATGATTGCTGGGAATCATCGAACACAAACTAAGAATACAGTTTCGTTTGGTGAAGGTAAAGATTTCATCAAAAGAGAAGTTGGTCAACAATGGCTTGATGATGATGGTAACACTTGGGAACAGAAAAAAGGTTACAAGGTTAAACTTGGTAAACTTTCAGAGTTAAGAGCTGACGTTCAGACATTCTCAAATTGTAGTAAGGAAACTTGTACGTGTTTAACACCATCTCGGAATGACTTAAAGATGAAAGTTATACATGATATGTGTTTTAATTGTGTTATTAGTATGGAACATCAATTAAGAATTGATGGTACGTATGACGAATACGAAAAGAATAAAATTTTAGAAAATAGTAAGGCTTGGTTAAAACAAGCTGAACTTGAAAAGGAAACTATAAAACTAGCTATGAAAGCCAGATTCGTAAATGAGGATGGTTCACTTGAAGATTGGGATGGTGGTTCATGGGAAGAGATAGAGTCTAAGATAGATAATGAGTTTCAAATGTTTAGAGAAAACTTCATAAATAAACTGGAGAACAAAGAATGAAATTAACAGACTTACTAACAGAGAGTAGACTGAACGAGAACAATCCTAAGTTAAACAAGAAGGTAAAGGCTTTCTTAGATGGATACTTATCAGGAATCTCACCATCAGACCCAGACTTTCACCATACAATTGCAACTATATTAAAAGGAGCATTGGGTGACGCAAACTTCCATAGTGAAGCTAAAAAAGTAGATTCTCTATTTCCTAAAGCTAAGAAATCGGAACATTATAAGAATTCTACCATGAATAATGTGATAGAAGACAAAGGTGTTGATATTGCTAAGTGGGCAAAATGGGATGGTAAAGAAATAGCTGCTGCAATTGGGTTCTATGTATCAATGACAATAGGAAGACCTGTTGGTGAGAAAGTAGAATCATTGGTTGAATCTGCTGGTATGAAACTATTCAAGGAATCAGTAAACGAAGGACCTGAACCTCAAATTAAAAAGGTTGCACAACTTACAGGCGCACGTGTTGACGCAGTTGAAAAGTATGTTAGTTCTAGGGCACTTAATATTACAAAGCTTCTAAAGTATTTAAAAGATGAAAAATACAAAGGTGCTATGGATTTTATAAAAGCCGTTCTTGGTGATAAAAAACAAGATGCATATTTTATAAAAATGTTCAAAGAATCAGTAGTTAATGAAGGTAAGTACGATGGTATGTTAGATGTTATCGAAGATTTAGTTTCTAAAGCTAGTTCATTTATGGATGTTGGTAATCAATTAAAGAAACATAAAGTTAAGTATTCTTTTTCTACATCAATGATGCCAATATACAGACTTGATAAACTACCTATCGTTATTGTAAATAAAAAATATGTTAATAAAGCAGATAGAGAAGTTGGTGATATCGCAATAGGTTTGATGGAATCAATTAAAGAATCAGTAGTTAATGAAGGTGGCGTTTACTTTTCAAAAGAATTAAAAAATGGTAACACATTTCAAGTACTCGATAGAGATACAAAAGGAATGAGGGGAACTCAAGATAAGTTCCATATGCAAGTTGTTGATAAAAAAGGTAATGTCGTTTCGGATTTAGGTTCACATACATCAATAGCTGGTGCTAAGAAATATTCAAAACAAGTAGAATCCGTAGTTAACGAAGCTAGTGATGTTGAGACATACCATAAAACATTTACATCAGCAGCAGAAGCTGCCGAAGCTATGGTAAAAAAACGTGGGTTTGAAGTAGATAAAGATGATTGGTCATCTCAAGTTGCTATGGGTGGTAAGTACACTCGTTCACGACCAAGTGTTGGTAAAACAAACTCATTTACAGTAGGACTTACTAAAGGTGGAAAACCACAAAGAAAAGCATTACAATTTTCAGTATATGGAATGGCTAGTGGTAAGTTTGAACTAACCGCATATATCAATTAAGGAATGTCGATGAACAATAAAATAAACGAAGCTAAAGAACCTGATGTTATCGCTCAGTTAAGAAAAATTGTAAAAGATAAACAAAACGCTTTAGTAGTTGATAC
>TARA_R110000737_G_scaffold254189_1_pt1 | contig 10399 bp, 15 predicted proteins | sample TARA_R110000737 | Tara Oceans TARA_R110000737 (sample SAMEA4398027) | marine metagenome | biome: Polar Biome; feature: [SRF] surface water layer (ENVO:00010504); material: water (ENVO:00002006), including particulate matter (ENVO:01000060) such as... | depth 5 m
TTCTTGCTGTTCTCTAATGCTTTAGTTCTGAACTTAGCATCAGGATGTGAGACTACTCGACGTATCCATAGTATAACATTAGCTCCGTAAGGCTCCTCAAAGCCCTTCTTAAAGAGAGCATCAGCACTGGTATGTAGTGCCTCACCTGCTTCGTCTACCCACTCCTGACGTTGACACGTGAGCTTGCAGAGAGTAGTAAACTTAGCATTGAACGATGCCATGTCTCCATGCTGAGCTACTTCTCTTAGTAGGTTGAGCATCTTGTCGGCTAGTGAAGCCTTTGCCTTGCCTGTTGCTGTCACGTATACCTGTACAGCGTTGCATAAGCGAGTTGCTTCTGCTTTTGTTACTGCTGTATTGATGCCGTTAGTAGTGCTGATAGTTGCTGCTGTTGCTTTAGACATTGTATGTCTCCTAGTTTAGTTAAGTTATAAAGAATTAATAAATGTTTTATTGAATTGATCAGGAGTAAGACCTGAGATCAGGAACTCCCGTTCGTCGATGGTAAGCCAGCCTAACGCTCTATCAAGTTGAATGAGCGCTCCGTCTTGCCATACCTCGAACCCTACGTGAAACCTCTCCATGTCTTCTTCTGTCTGTACACTTGAGAGATTCATTGACTGCTTTGATCTTGGATGTATGTATATCATTCTGACTCCTCCGCTTCTAGTTTATATAATCTTACAAGTTCGTCACCTAACTCACTGATAAGGTTAGTAATACCCTCTTTAAGTTTACCGTCCTCAAAGAATAGCGACACTCTCAAAGCTTCTTCTACATCCCATGATGGTGCATCATATTCTTTTGTACGTATGTGTAGATGCAATACGTCGCAGTTGCTATGTCCTCTTACGTGTGCTTCTGGAATTACTCTGTGTATATTTAAGTCTGTATTACTCATGTTACTCTCCATTAATTTAATGAATGAGGGCAGGTTATTCTACCCTCAAGTTGACCATAGTATGTTACTTGACCATGAAGTACCAGTCATTAGATACACGTCCATGTTCTAGGCGTATTACTTCCTTGCCTAGTGTACATTGAACCATGTCTTTGAACATGTAGTAAGACTGTGCGTTGAACATGTTGAGTGCAGTGTTCCAGTCTTTGTTAGTGACTCTATACATTGCTGAATTGTATCTTGCTTGCTCGAAGTTTTTCATCTTTTTCTTCCTATTTTAGGGATACCAATACGAGGTTGTTTGGTACACCACAATTTAACAAAAGAATAGTCAAAGTGGCGTAGCCACGGGTTGAGCGTAGGAGCGTAGCGAACAACAGCGAACATATGGGATAATATTAACAACGTCTTCATGTTGTGAATATTACCGATAGGCTGCCTTGACCTTTTGTTATAATTCGTGGTACCAAACCACCTCACAAGATAAGAAGGACAACCCACATACATAGCGCAGCTATCAATGTGGTGTTCTTCTGATCGACCCGACTAGCAGCACCAAGCACCTGACCATCTTGTGACCGAACGGCTCCATCGTAAGGAAGCAAGTGCAGGTGTGCAGCTTAGAGTTAGAGAACTACTGCCTCTAACCGAATAGACCGCTAGGGTCATGAGGAAAGGCGACAAGCACCCTAGGTGCGAGGAGATGGTTGCACCTAATAAAGCTTTTAGAGCTGCTTGCAGCGTCGCCTGTACTGAGCATCTCATAAATGTGTGAATAACACCAATGGTGTTGATACAGATTCTCACATTTGTGGGATGCGAAGGCGTTTGACCTTGACTTAGACCTTGACTTAGACCTTGACTTAGACCTTGACTTTGCTTTTGACCCTAGGCTTTTGAGTAATGCGTAGCATTAAGAGTGTCCATAGTAGGGGGGGCGAAGATAAATCTCACATTTGTGAGAGTCCAGAGTTGACAGAGCAGCTAAAGTATGAGATAATGGTTTTGAAATGAGGGAAACCTATTTCATCTATTTATTTTCTCACATTTGTGAGATTACTTGAGGATTTCAAAATGAAATTATTAGATCGTAGTGGGGCTAACACTAAACTAGCCAAGACAAATGATGGTTCTGAGTATCTTGTAGCTGGGCTATCCTTGATGCCCGATGACATTGTATGTGCTTATCGTAAGCGAGCTGACTGTGGCGAGACCTGCCTTGTATTCACGGGTATGGCTAGGGTCTTCCCTAAGATCAACCAGTCAAGACAACGCAAGACCGACTGGTATCACTCAGATCAGGGGGCGTTCCTTGAGCAGCTGCGTAAGGAGCTCAGGTTGCACCAGAAGAATTGTGAGAAGAAAGGTATCAAGCCTGCTGTAAGGCTTAACGTGCTCAGCGATATTGCGTGGGAGAAGCACGGTATACCTCAGGAGTTCCCTGATATATTCTTCTATGACTACACCAAGAATGCGTTTCGTTTGGGGCGCACTCCAGCTAACTATCATCTCATCTTCTCCTATAGTGGTGCGGAAGAGTATCAAAAGTTTGTGACTAAAGCATGGGAGACTGACTCTCCAGTTGCTGTGGTCTTCAAGAATCGAGTACCTACCTCATTTATGGGGCGTGTGGTAGTTGATGGTGACAAGTCTGACCTTGACAACGTGGTAGCAGGTCGTGTTATAATAGGTCTTGTCGAGAAACTGTCGGGTAGTGAGTCTCCAGTGTTCATGGTTGACCCTGACTTAATAGCTGTAGCAGCTTAATCTCACAAATGTGAGAACTTAACTTAACTAGAGGAATGTATTATGTTGTTATCTTTAATTGGTAAATCACCTAAGGTGTCTAAGGTCTTTGTTCGTACACTTGCAGCAGTGCTCCCTTACTTGGGGTACAAGGTCACAGCTGACACCAAGAAAGTACGCCTTAAGAATGCTGATGGCACCTTTCAGGTAGGTGCTAATGGTAAGGGTGTGTATCGTAGGGTTGGTAAGATGGATGGTCGCTTCTTTGCTATCCCTCGCTGGAGTAAGGGTGCTGCTCTTATCCTCACAGCTCGTAAGGTTGTCAATCGTGACCGCCTAGACCTAACAGGTGAGACTTACTTGTCAAAGCATCGAGGCTACCTTACAATAGCTATCGAGCACAGCAAGGGTCGTTTCCTATGGGACGTACAGAACCGTGACATCGTTTAACTAACACGAGGGTAGGACTACCTGCCCTCACTAAACCTAAACTAGGGGAATACAATGAGTATATTAGATAAAGATACAACCACTATCAGCGTCGGTGACATCTTCAATAGCATGTGGATTGAAGAGATATGGGTAGGTTGTCGCAGTGAGGGTAGGTGCATGGCATACTACAACACCGTTAATAAGGAAGGTATCAAACTGATACTTAATCACGATGAGGTCATGGCTCTTTTGCGTGGCACATTGCAGCAGGTGGCATCATGAGTAACCAAGACAAGCTAGATGTAGTTAAGAACGTACGCTTTGAGTCTTTCTATGGTGGCGAGCCTGTCATTATGACTCGTGCTGAGGCTGATGAGGAGTTTGTATGTCTCATCGAGGCACTACAGGGTTACTGCGCTGATGGTGCGGTGTTTGGAATGGACGAAGACAACAACGATTTATTTATAGCGTGGGATTGATTATGAGGACTATGATTTCGTTAGACAATATGAAAGACAAGGTCAATGTGCATGAGCATATCATCACAGTTAATATGTGGGAGTTCTACCTTGAGGAACCTGATGAGCATGGTGTATCATTCGCCTATGTTATGGGGGATGAGAACGAGCTAGGTTATATACCTATTGAACAGCTCGAAGGCTTCATCGTATCTCGTATCAAAGTTGATGCTACCACTGAGCTTATGCCAGCAGCAGGTTATGAGTGGGAGGTGGCAGCATGAGTGAAGCAACGCATGGGGGTAAGGGGAGTAAGCGTAGGAACACTGACGCTGCTAAGTACAACAACAACTACGACCGTATCTTTTGTAAGAAAGGTACTCAACCAGACACAGAGGAGAAGATTAAGGTGAGCCATTTAGATTATGATAGTACCGTAGCATGGAGACCTGCTTGTGGTGGCACTGAGCGACCATTCGAGTGGGGTGGTAAGGAATATCTATACATGTATAATCATGAGACGGGTGAGCATTCGTATTACAATGCTACCGATGATGTCTTTGAACCTAACGTGGAGTTTAACTAATGTATCTAGTATCTTGGAGCAACGCTAACGGCTACCATGATAGTACCTTTGATGATTACCAAGAAGCTGTAGAGTTCTTGGCTGATCTTGAGGGTAACTGTAGTGGTTGTTCTTTTACTACCCTTAACAACGCTGATGATGAGCGTGAGGAACAGTGGAACGATGCCAACTCTTGATGACCAGATTGATCTTGAGTATCTCATGGTTCAGTCAGGCATCAAGCGATACCAAAAGCAGATGGCTGATCTCTCTGCTTGTGGGCATGGTGCAAAGACCCTGCATGGTAGGGCTATCGTAGCAGGGGTAGCTCAGGCAGTAGCGTTAGCCATTGATGAGTTCATACAATCTAAGCTGAAGATGAAAGTGAAGATGCTATTGAAGCAGAGTGACCCAAGACAGTTAGCTTACTTGTCTCTGATAAGTGTGGTTGATAGGATTGCAGGTCAGACTCCTTTGATGGGTGCAGCTTTGTTCGTAGGCACACAGGTGGAGACTCAACAACGACTTGAGAAGTGGATAGCAGCTGATAAGCAGACAGCTAGTTACATGATCAAGCAAGCTAACAAGAAGTCTGACAAAGGCTTTGACCATAAGCGTCATGGTCTGAATCATAAGATGAATTCGGATGGTGTTGATATACCTCACTGGTCTCGTACAGATCGGATAGCTGTAGGTATGAAGCTCATCTCTCTTATCGTAGAGAACTCAGGGATAGCTAAGATAGTTAAGAAAGGTGACGGTAGGAAAACTACTTCGTACGTTGTAGCAACTGAGTCCACACTTCAGTGGGTGAAGACGTTCAACGAAACCAAGGAGAAGAACCTACCTCGGTATGCTCCCTGCATTATCGAGCCTAAAGATTGGGATAGCTTTTGGGGTGGCGGCTACTACAGTGACCACATAAATCAGAAACCTTTTGTCAAGGTGCATACATGAACGAAGAAACTCAGAAATATATAGATGAGTTCGAGCAGTATGATTTATCAATGGAGTATGGGTGTGTCAACGCTCTACAAAAAACTCCGTGGAAGATAAACGCTTACGTCTTGGAGACTCTCAGAGCTGTCTGGGATAGCGGTGAGGAATGGAAAGGGTTACCTGCCAAGTACGACAGGACGTTGCCTGTGTATCCTTTCGGGGACACTAAGATACAGGATGTTGAGGACAAGTTAGCAGTCAAGAAGTTTAAGAGAGACCGCACTAAGATACACACCATGAACAACAGGGAAATGTCTAAGCGGATACAGGTGGAGCGTACACTTCAGATAGCTGAGGAGTATGCCGAGCGAGAGAAGATGTGGTATGTCTGGCAGTGTGATTTCAGGGGTCGTAAGTACCCAGTGGAGTCGTTTTTATCCCCACAAAATGCCGACTACTCTAAGGCTCTACTAGAGTTTGCAGAGTCAGCTACTATAGTTACTACCGAGGATGCCAAGTGGTTGGCTATTCATGGTGCTAATCTATTCGGGGTGGATAAGGTTAGCTTAGAAGATCGTGAGATGTGGGCGTACTTCAATGCTGATAAAGCTATTGATGTATGTAACAACCCTATCGAAAGTAAATGGTGGCAGGAAGCTGACAAACCTTGGCAAGCGTTAGCTTGGTGTAAGGAGTGGGCTGAGTACAGCGTTGCTAGAGCTAACGGGGAGACGTATGAGACGTACTTGCCTTGCGCTAGTGATGGTACATGTAATGGCTTACAACATCTCTCAGCTATGCTCAGGGATGCTGAGGGTGGACGCAGTGTAAACCTAACGCCTAGCCCAGTACCTCAGGACATCTACAGGGATGTTGCCGAGAAAACTACAGAACTTTTACAGGTCGAGGCTGATAAGGGGGAGGTACTTGCACAGCAGTTGCTTACCCTTGGGATTGACCGTAAGATTTGTAAGAGACCTGTGATGATTGTGCCTTACAGTGGTACGCTTCATGCGTGTAAGTCATACATCAAGGAAGCCTTGGAAGATAAGCTAGAGGATATGGATTACAATCCTTTCGGGGATGATGATCTGTTCCGCCCGTCTCAGTACCTAGCTAAGTATGTGTGGCAGTCTATCTCTGAGGTTATCGTCGCTGCCTTTGAGGTTATGGACTACATCAAAAGTATCGCAAGGTTGTACGCCAAGGCAGGTAAGCAGTTCAGTTGGGTCACACCTACCAACTTACTGGTCAGACAGACATACAAGGAGAAGAAAGGGCGTAGAGTTCATACGCATATCTCTGGTAGTATGGTTACTGTACATGTCAAAGATGGTATACCTGACACCATCAATGTAAGGAAAGCAGTATCAAGTTCCAGTCCTAACTTCGTACATTCTTTAGATGCTTCGGCTCTAACCATGACTGTACATGAGGCGATCAAGGATGGGATTACAGATTATGCGATGGTGCATGACAGCTTTGGGACACACTCTCCCAACATGCCGTTGTTCAACCTACGTATAAGAGAATCGTTTGCAAAGCTTTACACAGAGAACGATGTGTTGTACAATCTCTACCTGAGAGCGACTGAGGAATTACCTGATGCCGACGTACCTGAGCCACCTGCTAAGGGTGACTTAGATATAAACGAGGTACTCGTAAGTCCTTACTTTTTCTCATAATTTTATTATCGACACTATAGCCCGTAAACCACAGAGGAAATTAACATGGCTAACAAAATGATGACAATCAAGGGGAACGCAATGTGGGCAAAGGTCTTCGAGCCTGACACTAAGTTTGACCCTAATGGTATCTTCACTATCAACGTACAGATGCCTGAAGAAGAAGCAGCACAGATGTGTGAGCAGTTAGAGCAACTAGCTCAAGAGCGTTTCAATCAAGAGGTAAAGCGTAAGCCTGCCCTGAAGAACTCTCTGTCCATGTCTACACCTGTCAGTCCTGTCTATGATCGTGAGACTGGGGATGCTACAGGTGATGTTGAGTTTAAGTTCAAGCTCAAGGCTAAGATCAACACCAAAGCTGGTGACGTGTATGACCAAAAGGTTGCTGTATTCGATGCCAAGCGTAAGCCCATCGAGGGTGGTGTGAACATCGGTAATGGTTCTACTGTCAAGGTAGCCTTTGAGCCTATCCCATACATGATGGCTGCTACTAAGTCAGTCGGTGTGTCGTTACGTCTTAAGGCTGTACAGGTTATTGATCTTGTAGAGTACGCTACCTCTTCTAGTATCTTTGATGAGGAAGATGGCTACGAGGCTACCACTGCTGATGTAACGCCTATCCGTAAGGAAGAGGAACCTTTCGCTGATGATGGTCTGCAAGGAGCTATGGCTGCCGATGGCGACTTCTAGGAGCACACTAGAAGAAAGGGTTCAGGCAAACCTAGACGAGCGTGGGGTAAGTTACGAGTATGAACCTTGTAACCTACCCTATGTAGTCCAGAGGAACTACGTGCCTGACCTTAAAATCAAGGAGATGTATATAGAGGTCAAGGGTTACTTCCGTCAAGACGCTCAACGTAAGATGCGTAATGTAAAGGAACAACACCCTGACCTTGATATACGATTCCTTTTCCAAAAAAACAATAGTACATTGCAAGGTGCGAAGCGTCGTAAGGACGGTAGCAAAATGACATGTGCTCAATGGGCAGAGAGATATGGGTTTGAATATGCTGAAGGAGTTATCCCCGATGAGTGGCTCAGATGATGAGAGCGAGTTTATCCAACATGTACCCTGTGATTCTTGTGGCTCGTCAGATGCCAACAGTCTTTACAGTGATGGTCATACTTATTGCTTTGCATGTGAGACGTACGGTAAAGCGGACGGTGACCAAGAACAAGCTACAGAAAATGTTGTCTCGCTTGCTCCTGCTAACTTTGTTTCGGGAGAGTACAAGGCACTAACTAAACGTAAACTAACCGAGAAGACAGTGCGTCTTTGGGACTATCAATCAGGAATTGTTAATGGGAAACCAACGCAGATTGCAAACCATAAGACCAAGGAAGGCCAGACAGTTAGTCAGAAACTCCGTACCTCCGACAAAGAGTTCAGTGTCCGAGGAGTCCTTAAAGATGCAGGTCTCTACGGACAGTGGTTGTGGCGTGACAAAGGTAAGTCAGTAACAGTAGTGGAGGGAGAGCTCGATGCTCTCTCTTTATCTCAAGCCTTTGACCACAAGTGGCCTGTCGTATCTCTCAAGACAGGTGCAGCAGGTGCTAAGCGTGACATCAAGAAAGAGCTCGAGTGGCTAGAGTGTTTCGAGTCTGTCGTATTTATGTTTGACGCTGATGATGCAGGGCAGAAAGCTGCGCTAGAATGCGCCACACTGCTCTCACCTCGTAAAGCTAAGATTGCTAGGCTACCTCTTAAGGATGCCAGTGATATGCTACAGGCGGGCAGACAGAAAGAATTAGTTGATGCGTTCTGGTCGGCTAAGACTTTTACACCTGACGGTATCATCAACGGTGCTGACTTATGGGAAGAGGTATCAACAGAAAAAAATGTAGAGACTTTACCTTACCCTTATGTTGAGTTGAATGAGAAAGTAGGTGGCTGTCGTATTGGCGAGATCGTTACCATTACGGCAGGTTCAGGCTTAGGCAAGTCACAGCTCGCTCGTGAGTTTGCTTACGCATTCCTGAACCAAGGCGCTACCATTGGCTACGTAGCACTAGAGGAATCTAGTAAGCGTACTGGTCAAGGTCTGATGTCGTTACACCTTAACAAGCTCGTGCATCTTGAGGACATACCCAAGGCAGAGCTACGTGAAGCGTTTGACGCAACACTAGGTACTGGTAGAGTATTCATGTACGATCACTGGGGTTCTACTGAGTCGGATAACTTACTCAACAAGATACGTTACCTTGCTCGTGGTTGTGGTTGTAAGTACATCATACTCGATCACATCTCTATTGTAGTTAGTGGTATGGAGGGTGGTGACGAACGTAGAACAATTGACACGTTGATGACTAACCTACGTAGCCTAGCCGAAGAACTAAACATCGGGTTGCTAGTTATCTCACACTTACGCAGACCCTCAGGTGACAAAGGACATGAAGAAGGTGTAGCTACTTCCTTATCACAACTCAGGGGTTCAGCAGCTATTGGACAGCTGTCTGACATTGTTATAGGACTTGAACGTAATCAACAAGACCCTGAAGCTTCTGACGTTACTACGTTACGTGTGCTTAAGAACAGGTGGTCAGGTGTTACTGGCGTGGCAGGTACTCTAGTCTATGACAGAGACACTGGACGCATGACTGAACAAGAGGATGATATACCATTCTAACAAACTTAATCACTCCATCGAGAGGATGTTATGTACATATTTGATATAGAAACAGACAACTTGTTAGACAAGGTAACTAAGGTTCACTGTATTGTTATACAAGACACAGTTACAGGTGAGGTAACGAGGTACGACCCCTATAGGCTACTACGTGCTCTTGCTAAATTAGACGAAGCCGAGGTTATTGGCGGACACAACGTCATTACCTACGACTTACCAGTCTTAGAAAAGCTGTATGGTTGGAAACCTAAAGCTAAAGTGTTCGACACCTTAGTAGCTACTAGACTTATCTGGGCTGACTTGAAAGATCGTGACTTCGTATCACGCAAGGTTGAACCTAAGCTCTTTGGTTCTCATTCTTTAAAAGCATGGGGTCAACGACTGGGTTTACTTAAAGGCAACTATGGACAACAAGAGAGCGCTTGGGATACTTACAGTTCTGAGATGCTTGAGTATTGTGCTCAAGACGTTGCAGTCAACTGTAAGTTGTTAGAGCTTATAGAGTCTAAGGATTATCCTGAAGAGCCTATGCAGCTAGAGCACGACATGGCTAGTTTGTTGTTTCAACAGCAGACTGTTGGCTTTCCCTTTGACGTAGAGAAAGCAGGTAAACTTTACTCTCACCTCTCAGGCCGTAAGGCAGAGATCGAGGAGGACTTGGTTAGTAAGATGGAACCCACCATCATAGAACTCAAGACTAAAACTAAAGTGATTCCTTTTAACCCTGCTTCACGTAAGCAGATAGCAGACCGTTTACAAAAGCGAGGCTGGGTTCCCAAAGACTTCACACCGTCAGGTGACCCTAAAGTTGATGAAAAAATTCTAGCAGGTATTAAGTTACCCGAAGCTAAACTTCTTACTGAATACTTAATGCTTAATAAACGGCTAGGACAGTTAGGTAATGGCAAACAAGCTTGGCTTAAGTTGGAAAAAGCTGGTCGTATCCACGGGCGGGTTAATCACATGGGCGCTGTTACTTCTCGCTGTACTCATAGTGACCCTAATGTTGCTCAAGTACCTTCCGCAGGAGCAGCCTTTGGTAAGGA
>TARA_R110000737_G_scaffold66601_1_pt1 | contig 10398 bp, 9 predicted proteins | sample TARA_R110000737 | Tara Oceans TARA_R110000737 (sample SAMEA4398027) | marine metagenome | biome: Polar Biome; feature: [SRF] surface water layer (ENVO:00010504); material: water (ENVO:00002006), including particulate matter (ENVO:01000060) such as... | depth 5 m
AAACTTCCCAATTCGGAGATTCGCGATATGAAGATTATACCCAGCACAAAGATAAATCACGACGAGAAAGATACAAGGCGAGACACTCCAAAGATTTGACAAAAGGGACATATATGAATCCGGGATATCTTTCTTATTATTTGTTATGGGGAGATTCGGGTTCATTAGATACTAATATTAATACTTATCTAAAAAAGTTTAAATTAAAACGAATGAAATAAAGCATAAGTTTAAAATCTAAAAATAAAATATATTATATGATTATAAATGAAGTTAGAAGAAAGAATTGAAAATTATCATAATACTTTTCCGAAATATTCAAAACTATTAATTAATAATGAATGTATCGAAGGGATTTGGGTTATGGGTAATAATTACACGACAAAATCTAATCTATACGGAGCGTATCCGTACGGATATTTAAAACGCATTCAGGCATTATTTCCGTTAGTTCCCAAAAAAACTTTACATTTATTTAGTGGATCAATCGAAGATTCAGAAGATTATGATAAAGTAGATTTTAATACTGGGATCAACGCCGAAGAAATGAGTCAAGTTATTCCGAATGATTATTATGAATTAATCTTTTCAGATCCCCCTTATTCAATTGAAGATTGCGACCATTATGGGTGTTGTATGGTAAAAAGAAATGTTGTTTTTAAAGAATGTTTTAAGGTATTAAAAAAAGGCGGGATTTTGATTTGGTTGGATCAAGTTCTTCCACAATATAAAAAAACAGAGTTCAATATAGTTGCAAGAATCGGTATGGTAAAATCCACCAATCACCGATTCCGCGTAATTACTATTTTTGAAAAACTATAAACCCGAAATTGAGAATAAGTTTATTATAATATTAATCACACTTTCGGGTTCTTACCTTTAAGATTTTCTTGAAGTAATTGTTCAACTTGATTAAAAGTCGCGGATAATTGTCTTTCAACTTTAAATAAAATTGTCGATTGTTTTGAAGTATTTGCATAAGATCCGTCCGGGTCGTGAATTGAAATACCGATTGACGCTAATCTTAAAGGTTTCGTCAGGGTGAAAACTAATGAAGATTCTTGACCGAAATAGAAATCTCCGTCCCCGTTAATTTTATCAACGATACCGATAATCGGCATTTGAGTGTTATTTCTTTTACCGCCGATAAAGGGAGCGTCTTCTAATAGATTGCTTCTGATCGTATAATATCCGCGAATCATTCGAGTCGGGAGATTATCAGCGATTAAACTAATTGATTGAGTTTTATGAGTAATTACCGGATAAACTGAATTATAAGAATTGGGAGCGTAAGGAGTAGTTTTTGCGTGCCCGATAATATTATAAACCGACTGAATCATATTATTATACATTGGTACTCCTGTCCAGTTGGTCATAAATATTTTCGTATCCCCTTCAATAATTTCTGCATTTGTAGTCGGTAATGATAGAGCATTCGCCGTCCCGAATTGTACTCTTATATTTCGATTATTTAATGTATTATGAAATTGAGCATAACTGAATCCCAATATCCCCCATAAACTATCTTCCCAAAGGTTTTCAGGGACGCCGAAATCTTCGATAAAGATACCCGATAAATAATCATATATTCTCCAAGGATCAAGATTATCATTTAATCTCGGCAAATCCATAGCGTTCCCAAGATAATCAAAAGTTTTTAATCCGTCAAAACGATACGGGGTTCGGTCGGGCGAATAGTCGCAAAAGTGTTCGGGTGGATTAATTTTATAAACTACGTCTCCCGCTTCTGGATCTTGGGTAGTTCCGAAGGTCGGCATTTCAGAGTCCCAACGATTACCGCGATTCATATTTGTATGGAGATTAGAAAGTGCAAAATGAGTCCCGTCCCAAGATATCGTGGGATTATCTGCTCCGAGATATAATTGATTTTTATCTGTCGTTATATCAGTCCCGGTGCGTGGCACTTCGATTGTCCCCGAGTTTTGATCGTCTTGAATAATAAAATTACCCATTTCTGATCCGTGAGAAAACTTATCATTCGCGTGGATAGTCCAACCCGACAAAGGCAAGAGATAATTCATTCCGGGAGCAGAGAAGTGCATATCAAATCCGACCTTTCGACCCGCTTCGCAAATATCTGCTTCGTGTCTAAATATCTCGTTATATACATTCGTGCCAAAACCATTATGAGCGTTTTTATTTGGATAAATCTTAATCCAACCTTCTCCGGCAGCGTCTTCCGAAGTAGTTCTACCGAGACAACCGAAAGTATATTGGTCTAATTTTTCGTCGGGATATTCATAAAAAATATTCTCTTGCTTCGGGTCAAAATATAATAACATTAATAAAGAAGATAATTGATCGGTTGCTGACGGAGTCCAAGATCTCGGGTTCTGATATCCGCTCCAACCGAGTTGGGCGTTATCTAAACTCGGAGTTGCTGACATAGACATTTTATCGAAGGCGTATCGATTGATATGCATATAACGAGAATTATCTAAATTAGATCCGGGTTCATAATCACTAATGAAAGCGTCAAAGTTTTTATATATTTCGGGATATAACTTCTGGGCGTCAAAAAAACTTTTAAATAAAGTCGTCATATCTCTGTCGCCGTCTATATCATATTTTATATTCAAGATAAGCGGTTTATTGGACGCCTTAAAGGTTGTATGTTGGATTCTTGCCCCGAGTGATCCTGTATATAAATCAAACTCGTTCCGATTAATTAATCTCCCCGTTTCAAATAATTCGGGATATTTACACCCGACAAATTGATATTGCCTTAACCAATCAGATCCGCTCCCGTTCGTCCAACCTGCTCTCGTACCTTGTCCCGTTGCAGTTTCTAAATTAAAATAATCCAAGAAGTTATCCTTCGAATTATCAATAATATTCCCCGCCATAAAAGGTTTATAAGTTTCACTTGATAACGTTTTTATTGCTGAAATCGGATACTCGTTATTATGTGTCTGACTTGATCTGATATAGATATTATCTTCTGTTATTTTTTGTAATTGACGAGTCATTTCAGTAGCGAGAAACTCTGCCGAATTAAATCCTGCGGGGACGACTATTTCTTTTAATTCTTTAAAAGTGCGATAAGTTGATAATGTTGAATTAATTTCTATCGTTTGACCGGGATCATATTCGGGGTCTCGTAGATCTTGCGGATTTAAATTGCCTTCTGCTTCGGTTGATTCAAAGTAAGTTTTATTTCGCACGAGTATGGTATATCTTGAATTATCATTTTTCGGTTTTAATATTCTCTCGCCTTCGGTATTAAGTAAAGTCGCGTAGAATTGATTTGGTAAATATATTCCACCTTTATCGGGATACCAAAGAGAAACTCCCTGATATCCCCGACTATCTATTGCCGTCCAATTCTCGCGTGGTGCTGAATAAGCATATGACCACCGCCGGGGCAAGTGCATAGAATTATGAGCGTTAGCGGGAGCATAATAAGAGATAGTAAATCGTGCCGTATCGTCTCGAATATTAAAGGTCGGAGTTTCATAATTATAAGTCATATATTTATATCCCGAAGTGCTCCCCGCTTCGCCGTCATTCCATATTGGATCGCCTTCGCTTTGTTTAGTATAATCAAAAGTTTGCGTTTTACCGAGTTCAACTCCTTTCACTTCGATTGCGGTTTGCTGACCCGCCCCGCGTTCAGATATAAAAGCACCATATACTGATATTTTATCTCCTGATTCTAAATGCACGATATCAGAGAGATTATTAGTCCAAAGCGAATTATTCTCGGTTCTTAATGGTTCTCCTTGTGCTTCTTCTGAATGAAGTCGATTACATTCAATAATGTTAATATCTGAAAACTGATTCATTTATATAGTATTAATATATTTATTTTTAATTGTTTATTTTATTAAAAACCCGAAATTGCGAAAAAGTATATTATATAATTAATCACAAAAATGGGTTTATGCGTTTAATAATAAAAATAATAATATAACATATAATAAAATGAAATATATTGAAGGCGATATTCATAAAGTAATCAAAACGATAGAAGACGATTCAATTGATTTAATATATACTTCACCGCCTTTCGGGATCACCGGGGCGGATTGGGATAAACCTTTGGACTGGGAGAATCTATTCCCTGAATTATGGAGAGTCGTTAAACCGACGGGGGCGATTATTCTGCACGCGTCTATGCCTTTTACTTATGAATTATTAAAATACGAAACTCCGAAATATCATTATATATGGGAGAAGAATATATGTACTAATTTCTTTTTAGCGAAGAAACAACCTTTAAGAAAATGCGAAGAAGTATTTGTTTATTATAAAAATAAAGGGATCTACAATCCGCAAATGATTGGGGACGAGTTTCATAAAAAAAGAAATGTAATGTACGGCGGTAAAGAAAGTTATTTCGGAGATTGCAAGGTTGAAGGTTGGGGAGAAGAAACGATTGAAGGCGGACATCGGGGGAGATATCCGAATACTTTATTAAAATACAATACTCGAAAGGGTAAGGGCAACGGGATCACCCGAAGCGACGACCTGATTGATTTCTTTATTAAGACATATACAAACGAAGGGGATTTAGTTTTAGATATAACAACCCATAATGAAATCGTTGGAGAGCGGACTACTGAATTGAATCGGGATTTTATTGGTATTGATATTAAATTAGAGTTTATCAATAAGGATTATGAATCTTTAATAGTTTAATCGGGTATTATACTGGTTATATATGATAAATAAGGCAATAATACCCGATTAATCGGTTATTTAACCGATAAATGGGTTTAAAGAATAATTAATTTTAAAATTAATTATTCTTTAAACCCTAAAATCAGGTATATTTTAGATTAATAACCCTTAAATGTCGTATATTACTTAAAAATAGTATCATAAGATTAGATTACTATGATAATCGAAGGCAGAAACGGATCATTAGTTTTATTTTATAAAGATTTATTAATTTGCGGTTTCCCACTCGGGTCAAATAATTATGACGACTATAAAAACCAATCTGAATCTTTAATTTTAGATTCTCTACGAAAAAACCATTCAATAAAAAAGCAAATATATTTATATAAAAGTTTTATTGAAACAATTTATATTAAGAAATTAAAAAAAGATAAAATATCGGGATATGATCTACAAGTTTTTTGTGCTACGATATTATCATTAGTAAGATTTAATGTTTTTGACGAAGACGACGTAATATTTATTGCAGATAAGAAACGGAGACGCGAGAAAATTAAAAAGTTTAATCAATATAATTCAGTTATTTCTTGAATGACGATTCGAATATATCGCAGGCGTCCTGTACCATTTGAAAAACTTCTGTATCCCCACCTTTGTCCGGGTGATTCTTTAATTTTAATTTACGGCAACGCTTCTTAACTTCGGCGGGCGAAGGGGTTGCAAGATTATCAAACTCTAAAACCTGATAGATTGATTTCTTATGTTTATCTTTGAAATCTTTATTCAATCTTTTTCTTAATGCTTTATTTACCTTGACTTCGGGTTTGTCTCCGATTGCAAGCACTTCTTTATCTTCTTCTTCTACGACCGGAGCAGGAGCGGGAGCGGGATCTTTCTTCTTTCTCGCTTGTCTTTTCGGTATTATTTTCTCCGCTTGATTTAATGTTATATTCGGTTTTCTTTCATTTTTATATCTACGCTGAATCGATTGCCTTACGTGATTGACCATATATCCCTTATCGTCCAATATTTTCAATATCCCGTCGCGTGTTGTTTTCGGTGGTATCTTAATCGACATTAAGATATTATGAGCACGAATCAATTTGCGGATTTCGGGCGTCGTCAATTGTCCTTTTAATTCTCCCCTTTTATAAACCATTTTATAATTATTAAGATATAAAAAAAATCGCGGTTAATTAACAAAAATAAAATATATTCAAGTAATATATAAATGCTGATTCATAAGTCCCATTCTAAAACCGATCTGATTGAACTAATTAATCTTCTTGAACTCCCGATTGTATTCTCGCACCAAGATAATAAAAAGAATATTCAAGATAAATTAAGAGTTTTTATTATTGAAAATGAAATTGATATCAAAGAAAATTACTACAAAATAACGAATAAAGCAGGATTGAAAAACTATCTTCTGCAAATGAACGATAAAAAAACTTTAACAACTAAACAGAAGAATGAAGTAATGAATATCGCTAAATATATCATTCAATACGCTAAATCTAATTATAATCTCGACGGATCTAAATATAATACTTTTAAAGAAATTGAAGACGATATGGATTATATTAAGCAATTCGGCGATATCCCTTCAATTCGAAGGTGTTGTCGATTATTGAATCTTGATATCTCTTTCGCGAATAAAACATTCAAACCTTTAATTTCTCCGCAAGTACAAAAAACACTTGACGAAAAAAAGATTCAGAAGCAAGTTATCAGTAGTTATAAATTAAAGATTCGCTTTGCAACTCCCGAGAATCCGATTCTTGTATTCTTTGACTGAACCCATTTTTGTGATTAAATTATTAATATACTTTTTCGCAATTTCGGGTTTTTTGCTAATTATTTAATTCTTATAAATATCTATGCTATTTTAAATTATGGAGATCCCCGATAAAATGCCGTATTCTCTCGAACAGATTTTATCAGTCAAAGAAATAGATACCGAAAAAATAAAAACAGATTATAAGAAGTTGATTGAATGGAATGCCGAAGTGAATCAGATTAAAAAATGCGGAAATAAAATCGTTAATAATTATCAATTCAGAGAATTATTAAAATGCAAGAGAGACGTTAAAAATTATATGACTATTTATGATTGCTTTAATAATAATAAAGAAGACGATTTATGGCAACAAGTAATCAAAAGAAAAAGTAAAAATAGAACTAAATATCCGTTGATTCGTGAAGTATGGGAAACGCAACAAATTAACAAGGGATCAATAAGTTTTTTTAGTCCGGCAAATGCAAAATATATTTATAAGAAATATAACGCGAAATCAGTATTAGACCCGACCGCGGGTTGGGGCGGGAGAATGCTCGGGGCAACTTCTCTCGGCATTCAATATACCGGATTCGATACAAATACCAATCTAAAATCCGGATATGATAAAATGATTCAAGATTTAGAGTTAAAAAATGTAAATATGATTTATCAAGATTGTTTAAGTTATGACTTTTCTGAATTGAATTATGATTTAGTTTTAACTTCTCCGCCTTATGTAAATCTTGAATTATATGAAAATATGAATCCCTTCAAAAGTAAAGATCTATTCTATCAAGATTTCTTAATCCCTTTAATGGATAAATGTTTTCAATTTCTTCAAGAAGGTGGGAAAATGTGTTTTAATATTGCTCCCGATATGTACGAAGATTTAATTAAACAAGGTTTTAGAGAATGCGACGATAAAGAAAACTTAAAACAAAGTTTAAAATCAAAAAAACAAAGATTCGATTATATTTATATCTGGGAGAAGAATGCGGTTAAATCTCCTGAATAAAATATTAAGTATTATTATATAATGTCAGATAACTCGCAATTCAAAAAAGATTATGAAAAAGGTAAAGAATCGGAAATCATTTCTCTCCCTGACTTGCAACGATACTTTAAGACAGATCTAATTTTAGACCCCGAAACATTCGCCCACTTTGACTATCATAAAGATAATATTAAAGTCGAATTAAAAACGAGAGAAGATATTCAAGTTATAGATAATGATTTTCATTATACAACAAGAGCAGGGAGAAAAATGATATTAGATTCATTATATTTTGACGCTCCCAAAATGAGATTTGCTTATCAATATAATAAAAAAAGAAGAGCGTTATCTGAACCCGAATCAGATTTCTTTATTGTTTGGAAATGTAATCAAGATTATTTTTACTGGAAGATAAACTGGGATAAAATAGAATATTATGCAGAAGAACAAAATCGGGATTTCGGACACGGATATAAACAAGTTAGAGACGTTATTAATGTTAAAGTTGAGTTTATTCGGCGTCTTTGATATAGACCTTATCCATAACCGCAACCGAATGACCCATTTTATTCGCTAATTCTTCTTGCTTTTCTTTTAGTTTAGCGAACTCCGTACCTTCTCCGAAATGGTGCGACGCGACTATCTTGCGGATAAGAGTTGTAGAAATACTTTTATTCAAGTATTTCTTCGTGGTTTTGATTAATAATTGACTAATCGCATTTCGGGATAATGCATTACCCGTTGAAGATACAAAGAGCGGATCTCCGTATTTCTTATTTGTTTTTCTAATATATAGATTAAGAATCTTTTCAAGGTCTTTCGGGATATCAATCTTCTTTTCTCCGTACTTCTTACTCGTTTTATATTCGTTATAAACTCCGAACATAGAACTTTTATTTTTAACAAGATAATTCTTATTCTTTTTATCTTCTTCTGTTAGTTTGTTATATTGACTCTTTGAAATTAGTAATTGACCTGACATATCATTACGAGTCGGAATACGAATCAAAAACGAAAACAAAGTATAAACCATTAATAATTCTCTTTCTTTGCCGGTTAATTCGGTTTTCTTTTTTAATCCTTGACTCTTGATTTCATTATCCATAGTTTGAATCATTTTCTCGAACTCTGAATATTCAACGATATTTTTCTGTTGATTTTCGCTTACTAACTTACCACTCGCTTGATCTTCGTCATATTTATTATTTAATTGATCTCTGATTTTCTGATATTTTTCAATTAATTCATTATATTTTTCGTCGTGATTTAACGCCATTAATAAAATGATTATTGCATTATAAGAGTTTCTCTGACTTGTATAATGTTTCTCTTTTAATTTATCTGCTACGTCTTCGGGCGACGATAAGAAATCATAATTCTCCGAATCAAATAATTTCTTCAATTTATTCAAATGCGTCTCGTATTGTTTTACTGAATTATCTTTTAGATTCGGGCGTGCTTTCTGAATAGTTTCTTTAAGATTTTCTGATTGTATTTTCATATTTATAATTAATATTTAGATTATTATTTTTAAATATAAATAATTAAAAAAGATTGTTATTTTATAAAACCCATATTTGTGATTTAATTATTAATAAACTTATTCGCAATTTCGGGTTTCATTTATGCATTAAAGATTTCAAAACTACCATTAGAGAGACGAGCGACGCGAAGATATTCGCAGTAATTTCTCATTACCGATACATAAGCAGGGTAATCTCCCGAGATATGTAATTCAAGACCCCGCTGACCGACTCGCCCGCCCGTCAGTTTAGTCGATAGATACTGGAAATATCCGTCAAAATTATCTCGCTGACTAACTCCCATAAACTCTTCGGTGGTAATAGAATCGCCCTGGGCGGAATACATAGTCCGCGAAAGGAAAGGGACGCCTTCTGCCTGCGTCGTCATACTGAATAATCTCGCCGGATTATCAATATCAGAAGTATATTCAAAACGATCATTATAACGGACATTATATTTTACAACTCCAACGCCGTTGCCCGCGTCGTTATCGGGTGAAGAAGCGACCGCGTTTCTCCCGGTAATGATATCGGATTCAGTTTTAGAATTATTAGCGATTGCCGTAATAACTCGCGGGACGATACGATTCGCCATACCGAGATTTCTAATGACTCCGGAGCGGAGCATTGCTTCGGTAATAGTAGATTCAATCAAACGATAATCAACGAAAGAAAAAGTTTTCTCTTTATTCGCAGCAGCATATCTCTGCATTTCGTCTCCTGCTCCGTAGAAAATATAATCTGCACAAAACTTCAATTGACTTCTATCGATTAATTGATTCTGTCCCGCCGTGTCGCCGTCGCCGAGTTGGACGCGATCCCCTGTCGTCGGGTAGAAAGTTAATTCGATATTAATCGGTTCGTCTATCATAAAAAGCGGGAGTTGGTGCGTTTTCAGGAAAGGGAAAAGATCAGATAGATCAATCGAAAATGTTGGAGATTGGGCAACGTTGCCGACGTCTAACTCCGCCCAAGTCGGGACTTTAAGTTCTTCTGCTCCACCGCCGTCGCCCGTATATTCATACCCGTTATCAAGTCCGTAAGTGCTCGCTTCTGTCTCTGCTCCGACGGAGTATCTGAATCCGTTATTAATAAATCGTCCCGTAGTATATTGCTCGCGTTCTTTATTATTTTCGTTTTTAATTAAAGTTGATTTCATAGCAAAAAGTCCGTCCCAAGAATCAAGTTCATTTAAAACTTTATTGCCGACTTTCAAAACTGCCTTTTTGACAATTTGGGCGACGCCGGTAGAAGGATTGAAATATCCGTTAGTCATACCTGTACCCGGAGTTAAGGAAATAAATAATTTTGAATGACTATGAAGGAAACCCTTATTTTGCAGAGTGAATCGGCAGAATCCGTCCTGCGTCGGAGACCCTTGATTGAATACTACCGGTTCAAGTAGATCCGTTTCAAGTTGCTGGTCATAATTAACCGGGATTTTAGAAAGTTGCACG
>TARA_R110000737_G_scaffold124916_1_pt1 | contig 10391 bp, 10 predicted proteins | sample TARA_R110000737 | Tara Oceans TARA_R110000737 (sample SAMEA4398027) | marine metagenome | biome: Polar Biome; feature: [SRF] surface water layer (ENVO:00010504); material: water (ENVO:00002006), including particulate matter (ENVO:01000060) such as... | depth 5 m
GGATTTGAATTTGTTACGAACGGTCATAATTTTCATATCAATTGGACTAACTCAAGAGGTTTTGGTGAATTACAATATATTGCGTTAACACAAGAGGATTGGCTAAGAGGTCAATTTAGATTAGGTTTCAGTATCTCCAGAAATTTTAAAATTAAAAAATAATGAAAATAGTTTACACCTTATTTTTGCTAGTGATAATTGGCTTTTTATTTATGCCTATTTCCTCATGTACAAAAAACAAAGTTCCACTTCCAGAATTGGATAATACCTGTTCAGATTCGGTTAAGTATGTAACGTTTGTACAGCCATTAATATCCTCGAATTGCAGTACCTCTGGATGCCATGATTCTTTTGGTGCTGGGGGATATACTTTGGAAACACATGCACAAATAAGCGGAAATGCTGAAATTATTCTGAAAGCAATACGCCATGACGGAGCGGCATCTATGCCTCAAGGTCAACCAAAATTAGCCGATTCTTTAACCACTCAGTTTAATTGTTGGATTAATCAAGGTAAATTAGAAAATTAAGTATTTACCTAGGTAGGATTACAATACTTTTGATTAATAAATTTGAAAGTTTCCCCTATTTGGCCGAATTTTATTGAAATAAAATAAGAACTATAAATTGATATGAAAAAAAATTACGTTTTTACGCTTGCATTAGTAATTGGAATAGGATTGGTTTCTTGGCAAAAGTCAAGTTCCATACAAACGTCTGAATATAAAAAATCGCACAGATTTACTTCAGGTGCTCCAAATGGAAAAACAGGCGCACCAGGCGAAAGTAACTGCACAGATTGTCATACAGGATCTGTTATGGCTGGATCTTCGGAAAATATTTTCACAGTTGCGGGCTCCACTGGAGCAATTACGACTTATGTTCCAGGTCAAACCTACCAAATAGAATTAGCTATGGCCTCAAATCCTGCTAAAAAGGGAATGCAAGTAACTGTTCTTGATGCAAATAACTCATTTGCAGGATCATTTACTCCGGCAGCTGGTGGAGTAAATTTCACAATGGGCGGTGGCAAAACCTACGCAAACCATTCGGCGGCAAGCACAACAACTTCATTTCCTTTTTGGAATTGGCAATGGACAGCACCCGCGACTAACGTTGGTCCAGTTACGTTTTATGTAGCTACAAACGTTGCTAATAATAATGGTCAAAACACGGGCGATGTAATTCATATTTCTAATCATACATTCAACGGAGTTGTGGGTCTTGAAGAAAATTCAATCGAATCAGTAAAAGATTTCAGGGCATCGTTTTCTGCTGAAAATTCTATGGTTTATATACAGTTTTCTTCTTTGATAAATGGATCGAACTTTGTCAACATCGTTGATATGACAGGAAAATCTGTTTTAAATATGGACATAGGAGCTTCTTCAATAGGAATTAATAAAGAATCAGTTCGTTTGCCAGAACACATCAAAAACGGCATGTACATCGTTCAGTTCTTTGTTGACAATTATCCAATGTCGCAATCGATATTAGTAAAAAGATAAAATTTAAAATTCTAAACGGAATCCGACTTCAAAAAGAGGTCGGATTTTTTTATGTCAATCGTTTATCAACTAATTTATTGACCTTCTTAAAGAATTGATAGGGATTCATTGTTCTCCAATCCATATCGTCTAATTCTCCACCCGTTACAAAATACTGATCCAAGTTGATTCGGATAAATTCTCTTGAGACATGGTCATGAAAGTTTACCATAGCAACCCAACCATCATCCAACTCATCAAACCATTCTTCGTAGTAGCTTTCGTCGGAGTAATGAAAGTTTAGAACGTTTTCACCAATTAAAATAAACTTGGTAATTCCAGATTGCATGAGAGATTCAACAATATCTCGTTTAAAGGTCATGATATCATTTTCAATTGCATCGTTCCATTCACCAATCATTTCAATGATCGCATAATTCTCTTCATATTCGACGAAAAGAATTTTTATGAAAAGCGTTTCAGAACCCATGTCATCCCATTGTGGATGGATTACATAATTGTATATTTTGTGCTCAAATTCAAATTCAGAATATTCCCTCTCGAAAAACGGAGATTCAGAATCTTCTGCGGCTATATAGAAATCACGCCACTCAAAAAAGGGTTCAACAAAATGCATAGGCAAAATTACACTAAGTTGGCACAATCTTAGCTTATGGTATGAAAATAATATTTTACTTTTGAACCCACAATTATGCAAACACAGACCATGAAATTTCTTAAAAACCTATTACCCATCTTTTTAGTTGCCTTGCTTTTCACAGCTTGTTCTGGAGACAATGACAATAGAACAGTGCAAGAATATGCATCTGGCTTCGTTAATTCAAACGAAAAAGTAGTACTCTATGGATCTATTGATTTAAAATCAATTTTAACAAAAGCAGATTATGCTTCAGTTCCCAAGTTTGGTGGTATAATAAAAGGCGAATTAAAAAACATAGAAAGTGGATTGAATTTAGACAAAGGAGTTTATTTCGCTATGGAAGGTCCATTTGAAAAAGGAAATATGGGCTCTGTTTATCTTTTTATGGAAGTGAAAAATGCGGATAGTTTAAAACAACAATTAACACAAAGAGGTTACGATTTAGATAATGCGGATGGAATTGATTACTTCCGCAGTGGCGATGTAGCTTTTGGATTGAAAGGGAAATTGGCTTTGATGATGGTGAAATCAGGTAAATTTGACACGAAAGAACTAATAAGTGGTGCTATTAAACAAGCAGGTGGTGATTTACTTGAAGGAACGGCAGCGATGATTCTTGCGGCTAAATCTGACATTTCCATCAACGTACATTTGTACAACAACTTCAAAACAAATTCGGGTCAACTAGGCACAGTTTCGAAAGAAAATATGAAGCAATTGGATGAAATGATGAAAGGTTCTTTCAGCCAAGCGAATGTATATTTTGAAAATGGTCAATTGCGTATAGCGATGAAAAATCATTTATCAGCAAGTTTGAAGAAAAGAATGATGATGTTGACAGATGATAATGCATCAATTCGTCAGTCCATCGGTCAAGGCGAACCAAAACTAGCCGTTTCAACAAACCTAGACATGGCGAAATTGCAAACTTGGATGGATGATTACGCTCCAGGTGCTATGGATAAACTGATGGAGGCTATACCACAATTGCAAATGGCGATGATGGTAGCTGGAGGAAAGCTTTCTAACCTAATGGATGGGAAAATTGGATTTGCAATGTATGGAGAACCAAAAGCAGGTGCAATGGTTCCAGATTTCAGTTTCTATGTTGGTTTTGGACCACAGGGAAAATCTTTAGCGGAAATGGCGCAAAACTTCTTGAGTGGAGGAACAATGAAACTAGCCATAAGCGATAAGGGTGTTCAAGGATCTTCTTCAGATACATACAAAAGCGTAGCTGGAAATTCAATTAGCGTTCCAAGAGGATGCGAAACATTCGGAAAAACAGCATTTTCTGGTTATGCAAACTTAGAAGGTATGGACACCAAAGCCTTTGAATTTAAAGGTGGTGCAAAAATGATAGAGTTGGTGAAATACCTAAACTTCTCTTTCGATACCAAAGGCGGTGAGATTTTAGTAAAATTGAAAGAAGATAAAACAAATGTGCTGAAACAAGCCGCTTCTTTCATGCTTAGCGAATTTGAGTCTCAAATAGGGGCAATGAATCCTTAATATGTCTAAAGAATATTCAAAAGCTACTTCGTGACTGAAGTAGCTTTTTTATGTGAATTATTTTTTCTCAAATGTTAACAAATCAGTTCCGCCATTTCCACCGCTGACATCCTTCAATTCTAGTTTTGAAGAGCTTTGTGTGAGAATATCCCAATCATCGTTCAATTCATCAAAATCGTCGGTTGCAGGGAAGGATAAAATGAAATCAACATTACTTGAGCTATCGTCGTTGCTTTTGTCTTTAGTAACTGACCAAGTGCCAGATATGGTGTTGTTTGAGTTGGTCGCAGTAACAGTTCCGCCATCATTGAAGGTAAAAGTATAACTATTGAAATGTGCTGTTTGATCATCACTGTCTTCTGAAAACTGAGTTATCTTCCAGGTTCCTGAAGTAATGTCCTTTTCAACAGATTTTGTTTTTACTTTGTTGCAAGAACTAATGAGCAAAACTGAGACAATGACAAGTGTTAAGTTTAATTTTTTTAACATAACGAGAAGTTTTATTATTTAACGCAAATGTAGATCATTTAGCCTTCTTAAAAAAAAGAGAAGTATCATCTTTTTCAATGATTCACACTTATTAACACAACTTCAATTCGGTTCAATATGAACTAAAATATGGCCTAATTGCGGCAGTTCCTGTCTTAATTTGTCTTTTAAAATATGAGCAATGTGGTGACCTTCGCGCACACTAGCGTTACCATCCACAACCGCATGCAGATCAACGTGATATTTAAAACCAGATTTTCGGATGAAACATTTTTCGGTGGTCACAACTCCTTCAACCTCTGAAGATATATTACGGATTTCTAAAATCAATTGGTCATAAAAATTTTCGTCCATTATTTCACCTAAAGCAGGACGAAAGATGAGGTAGCTGTTATATATTATGAAACCAGAACCAAACAAAGCCGCCCAATCGTCGGCAGTTTCATAACCTTTGCCCATTATTAGAGCAATGGAAATCCCGATAAATGCTGCTACAGAAGTAATTGCATCACTGCGATGGTGCCAAGCATCTGCTTTTAATGATGAACTATTGGTTTGTTTGCTTTTTCGAATCACAAATTGATAAGAAAGTTCCTTCCAAACGATAATAGCCCCAAGCACATACAATGTCCACGATTTAGGTGCTTTGTGAGGTGTAGTAATGTTTAAAATACTTTCGTGAGCAATGAAAAGTGCTGTGGTTATTAAAAATCCGACGACGAGAAAAGTAATCAAAGGCTCGATTCTTCCGTGGCCATATGGATGATTTTCATCTGCCGGTTTTTTGGAATATTTCATTCCGAGCAAAACCAAAAGAGACGAAAAAACGTCTGTGACGGATTCAATAGCATCGGCAATTAAGGCATAAGAATTCCCAAAAAAACCAGCAATACCTTTTATTGAAGCGAGGATAATATTTCCTCCCAAGCTATATACAATGGTGGTAATCGCTATTTGTTCGTTAGATTTTTTCATGTTGAAAATATCGGGTTCCAATTTTGTAAAGATACATTTCCTCGATAGGATTAGCGTTTATTATTTCATGTGATTTTTATGATTTATTACGAAATATTTTCGATCAAAAGGGTTAGATTTATAACTATGACAAAAGACAAAGCACATTGGAACACACTAAGCAAGGAAGAACAAAGAGTTATCTTGAATAAAGGAACGGAATATCCTGGAACAGGGGAGTATAATGATTTTAAATTAGAAGGTACTTTTGTCTGTCGACAGTGCGAAGCGCCTTTATACGATTCTTCCAGTAAATTCAATTCGGGCTGCGGTTGGCCTTCCTTTGATGATGATCTTTCAGATAACGTAGAAAGGGTTCCCGACGCAGATGGAAGACGAGTTGAAATTGTCTGCAAAAACTGTAAAGGACATTTAGGTCATGTTTTTGAAGGCGAACGATTTACGGAGAAGAATACACGCCATTGTGTGAATTCTATTTCTATAAAATATGTTCCGAGAAAATAGATATTAGACCTGAGACCTGAGACCTTAGATTTTAGACCTTAGCCTAAAGTCTGTTATCGAAACTTTAGTCAATTGTCAAAAGCCCTTTTACGGATACTTACAGAAATACGTTCTCTCAGCTTGTTTCTCAATCATTTCATGTAAAATGAATTGTGAGGCCAATGCTAATTGCGTATAGTTTTGAGAATTGTTTCCAAAGCCAGCAGCTGAGTTCTGCCACATTTCTTTGATCAATTCTTGTCCACCTGTTTCTGGAGCAATTTTATTTACTACAGCTGCTACATTTCCTGCACCAGCGTGATAAATATGTAAGACGAATAAACGGAACCAAACATCGCTTTCTTTATACTCAATGTTGTGATTATCTAATATAACTTTTGCCTCAGGAATACAAACTCTTGAAATTAATCGTGAGGAGCCGTATGCTGAACGTTCGAAGTTTTCTCTTTCATCTGTGTATTTGTTTACGGTTAAGCCTTGAGCTCTCGCAACAGATGGCATTAATTGAAATGCACCATAAGCACCGCTTCTAGATTTTTTCAATTGACCTGGACTTTCAATCAATAAGATGGCTTGTGCGTACCAAGGATCAACACCAGCATCTTCAAATGCGGCTACACCTCTTGAAAGTTGTGGATACACAGCATCAAATTTGTAAAAATCATTTTTTCCTGATGTAACATACAATTGTTCGTTCGCAGATAATCCAAATTGTTCTCTCAATTCTGCTTTGTATGCTTCTTTTTGAGCATTTGTTTGCGAACTCCACTCTTCAACACTCATTTTTTTTAACACCTGGCGTGTTGCTGAAACATTTATTAAAAAAGTATCTGGTGAAAGTTGCATGATTTGTTTCCAGAAAATTGGTTGAGCTAATTCATTCCAATTGTCAGCGAAAAGGTCTTGAGCACCCATAAGAACGCCAGAGTGGTCAGCCATTATTACTTCAACTTGTTCTTCTGAATAATCTGCGCTAGGTTGAGCAAATACTGTAAATGCACTAAAAATAAGAAGGGAGAGAGAGAGTTTGTACATAGTTTTTATTCAATGGGTATGGGTAAATATATGTAATTTTGAAAAAAAGGTTACGTTTTATGTGAACTTTATCAACATTTCTTTCCTTTTTTAACAATTTAAACGAAAAATAGTCGGATAAAGTATGTCCATATTACGTAAAGTAGTGCAATTTCCATTCCTTTTTTTAATAAAGGTGTATCAATATGTTCTAAGTCCAATCTGGCCAGCGAGTTGTCGTTTTGAACCGACTTGCTCGCATTATGCCACTGAGGCGATTCAAAAAAGGGGAATTTTTGTTGGGAGTTATTTGGCTATTCGACGAATATTAAGATGTCATCCTTGGGGTGGACATGGCTATGATCCTGTTCCTGAAAAGAAAAAATAACTTGAGAATAGAGAAGTCAGAGCAGAGAATATAGATGGTAAAATGAATAAGTCTCTTCTCGCTATTCTCGAATCTCTGTTCTAATTAAGAAATATATTAATTCAAAAAAAACTTTGGCGTAAAACGTTTCCATTTCTCTGGATTTATTATTTCTAGCAGAAAAACAACCATGATAAAAATATTCATTGCAGCAAGTAATTGTCTATAATCGCTTTCTACGCCGAATTCATAAATTCCATAGCTGAAAATCGCGAAAAATGAAGCCAAAAGAACGGACCATGAAAAATGAAATATTGAAAGAGTAAGTGGTAAAATCCAATACCAGGGATGAACGGTAGTGGTGAGGAAATAATAGATCATTACTCCCCAAAACATTCTTTTCAGCATATCTAGATAATTAACCTTACTTCTGTTCCAGGCTATTCCTAAGATTAGTAACAACGCCCATTTAGCCAATTGTGGCGCGTACAAACTAGTTAAATTCCAACCATGTTTCAGTATTCCGAATCGCAAATAAGGGTAGAGTAGGAAGGAGTTAAATTCAAATTGGCGGAAATAGAGCTGTAAACTTTTGATGAAGTTGTTAATATTGGAAGGACTTAGGAAAACGAACGAAAGCAGAATAACAGCGATTCCAGAATAGATATAGTATAGCAAAGCTTTTTTACAACCGAGATAAGAGAGTAAAAACGGAAGTAAAAGTAAAGGAATCAATTTCACGTGAACGCCAGCAGCAAAAAGAAGTGCGGAGAAAAGAAGTTTTTGTTTCAAAAGGAGATTGAGTGCCGCTAAAAGAAAAGCTACGGTTACCAATTCAAAGTGTAAATTTCCCATGGACTCCAAAACAACCAATGGATTGAGAATGAAATAATAGATCCGTTTTTCATTCATTCCCATAAGACTAAGCAATGATTTTAGATGATAAAGTCCAAAAAGTAAGCTGAGGAAAACCAAAGCTCGCATTACGAAAACATTCGTACCAATATCATTTGAAAACAACGTTGATGCGTAAAAATAGAATTGATTGACAGTAGGATAACAAGAATAGTTAGATCGTGACAGCTCGCCCATTCCCGCGTATAAATCCAAATAATAACAGTCAGTAAATGTTCGACTTTGAATAAGTTGGTTCGGAGTGAAATCAAATGGATTGATACCCAACTGAATCATTTCACCGTCCCAAAGAAATCGAAAATAGTCATTGGACAAATAGGGCAACTGCCAAAATGCCATTGAGTACAGAACTGTGGCGCCGACCCAAAAAGCAATAGGACTGATTTTTTCAGATTGAAAAAGCAGGATTACATATGCTGTGAAGGCAAATGAATAAATTGAAACTAAGGTGTTAACATGGCCAGATTGGCTCAGTTGAAAAAGCCAAAAGAAAGAGGACAGAAGCAGCACCCAAGAAAATAGTACTAGTTTATTTCTTGGAATACTTTCAGTCAAATCTAAGCTTTATTTGAAGCTCGAAGTTCTGACAAAGTGTAGAAAAACACCATACCATACCCAGTCGCTAACATGAGGTGAAAAGGAACCATACCGAAATCACCAAAAATTAATCGATTAATCGCTGTGAAGCCAAAGACAACAAACAAAATAAACTCACCTACATTAATGATAGATAAACTCTTTTTGTCGTATTTATTCGATTTAAATTCTCCTTTTTTCAAAACGTTGAATTTTGGTGTTCTTACGAAAGAACTTTTGATTCCCAAATATCCTTCAATTACCGCAACGGTATTGGATAAAGATAGTCCCATTGATACAATTAAAAACTGGAAGAAGCGTACAATGAATTTCCCAAAGGATTTCAATGTATTTGCAGTTTTATCTCGATACGACATCCAGTAATAATACATTAAGAACACTGTTGAGATAATGAATAGAGAACCGAATTTAATCAAGGCATCTAAGTCCGAGAAACTGTCTTTTATGTGTAAAATAGGGATAGTCAGTAAACTCAGCAATAAGATAAAAATGAATACTGATGAGTTGAACAAATGTGAAAGTCCGTGAACTTTGTCACCAGCTTTTACGCCTTTAGCTGTTAAAATTCGTTTCCACATTTTAATGAAACATTCAGCTCCACCCTTCATCCAACGGTGTTGTTGGTTTTTCAATGCAGACATTGTAATAGGTAATTCAGCCGGAGCAATGATATGCTCACAGTATTGAAATTTCCATCCTTTCAATTGAGCTCTGTAGCTCAAATCCAAATCTTCTGTCAAAGTATCATGTTCCCAACCACCTGCATCTTCGATACAAGTTTTCCGCCAAACACCACCAGTCCCATTGAAATTGATGAAATGTCCGCTAGCTGTTCTACCGCCCTGTTCAATTGCAAAGTGACCATTCAAACCAAAAGCTTGAAGTTCTGTCAACAAAGAATAGTCTTTATTCAAATGTCCCCAACGCGTTTGTACAACACCAATTTTTTCATTTTGGAAGTAAGGCATTGCATTTCGCAACCAATCTTTTTCAGGAACGAAATCTGCATCAAAAATAGCGATGAACTCTCCTTGTACTTGATCCATTGCTGCATCCAATGCGCCTGCCTTGTATCCTGTTCTGTCAGTTCTATGAACGTGTTGAATGTTAATTCCGCGAGCAGCAACTTCCGCCACTTTTTTCGCAATTACATCTTTTGTTTCATCAGTAGAATCGTCCAAAACTTGAATTTGCATTCTATCTATAGGATAATCAAATTCAGCAGCCTTTTCAATAATTCTATCGGCAACATACAATTCGTTGTACATCGGTAATTGAACAGTAACGAAAGGAGCGTTTGCTTCATTCAAAAGTGGTCGAACTTCTTCTGCTTTTTTCTTGCGGTTTCTAGCGTATGCAATGGCTAGTGAAACTTGTAAGACACTGTAAAAGAAAATCATAGCCAAGCAAAAAGCATAAATACCAAGAAGAATTTTTGCTGTAAAATGCGACCAATAGTGTTCTTTGCCATTCCAATCTCCCCAATTGAACATCCAAGTTACTTTTTGAGAAATTTGGAAATCAACATTTGGTTGGTGCGTCGGTGTAACTTCAAAGTTGAAACCTTTGTTGTTGTAATCCTTGTCATTGAGCGTCAATGCGTATTTCCCAAAGGGAATATTAGCGAAGGTAAATTTACCATCACCATCAGTTTCAGCCTTAAATGCTACTTTGGTTTCAAGATTGATAGCATTAAGCTTAATCTCGTCTAAAGTCCAATTCGTTTTTTCATCGCGAATTACGCCAGACACAGACGTTACATCACTTGAAAAGGTAAGAAAGGTCGTTAGGATAAAACCAAAAGTTAGAAGCAAGTTTTGTACAAATTTCTGCATAGTCAACCGAAAATAGTTATTTTTTTCTTCAATAA
>TARA_R110000737_G_scaffold86746_2_pt1 | contig 10388 bp, 2 predicted proteins | sample TARA_R110000737 | Tara Oceans TARA_R110000737 (sample SAMEA4398027) | marine metagenome | biome: Polar Biome; feature: [SRF] surface water layer (ENVO:00010504); material: water (ENVO:00002006), including particulate matter (ENVO:01000060) such as... | depth 5 m
ATATTAATTTTTTTTGCTATTAGGGTAGCTATTTATTACTTTTATACTTGGTATTGCTACTGGAGTAACAATTTTAATTGACTTTACTGGTTTAATTATTGGTACAGTCACCGGTCTTGTGTGCATTACAGGCGGGCTGTATGTATCTCTTACATTAATGTTTGGAATATAATAGTTGTTCCAATTTCTATATTGCCAGTTTTGTCTATACTGATACCCAAAAGGATCATCCTGACGCAATATTCTAAATTTAAAGTCTCTTACTGGAACAGCAAGGGTATCACCTTTTTCTGTTATAGTTAAAATACTTTTAATTTTATAACTCGTAGATATATTATATGTTCCACAAGATGTAAATATTCCTACTATTAATATTAATAATACTAATAATTTTTTCATAGTTTATCTTATATACCTTAACGGCTATACAATAATATACACTTTTAATATTTAAACAATCCCTTATTTTATATAAAAATCTGAATTTTTAAGATAAGATTCCCATTTCTGAATTGAGTAAACCAAAGGAAATACATCCTTAAAGTTTTTATATAGTTTTAATTCACCTTTTCTCTTACCTCTTTGATAAACATAATTTGAGTTTCCATAAAAACCATCCTTACCTTCTAAATTTCCTGTAGCTCTTGCAACACTATATTTAAAAGTTCCAATAAATAACATTTCTGCAAATTCTGATAACTCACTTATAGATCTTGACGCTGCTACTGGTGAGCTAAACATTTGTTCAACTTGCTTAAATCCAGCAAATGAAGGCATAAATAATACTAATTCTTTATATACTCTATCTGCCTGGTATCTAGTTAAGTTTTTAAATCTTTTAGTTGTGTCTGAGTCATCATCATCTCCTCCTAATATATCATCAAATAACATAGACATAAACATTACACTAAACATTATACCTAATTCACCCATTGATCTATAAAAACCAAATAATTTATTCTTAGCTCTTTGGTCCATGTTACCACCTTCTCCAAACTTTCTCTCTACACCAAACTTATCTTTACTATAAAAATTAACTTGAGCATCAAGATAGTCTTTACCCATGTTTTTAAGGTCCATGTTACCTTGAAATATTTCTTTTCTTGCATAGTTTATAAATGATAATGCAGATATATATCTACCTTCCATCCAACCAAGATTTTGATCAAAATATTCTCTTTGGTACCTTGCTCTAATTGCAGGGGCTAACCATTTTTTAAACTGAACCGCTAAGTTACCAAGAGTATGTGTTTGTAAAACCATTCTATCTTCTTTGGCGTAGTTACCGTGAATCTGCTTATTAACTTCTCTGATCTCATTTCTTATTTCATATCTAAAATCATCAGTATATGGAACTTCTTGACCATTTCTTTTTATTATGGTGTCATAACCCTCTTTAATTTTATTTGTATTAGTTACTGTATCAAATTCAAAAGCATCATAAAAAGATAATTCTCCACCACCATTACTTTGTTTTACCTTAGTATCCATTAGTATTGCCATACCAACTTTAGTTTGTGAATTGTATTCAGCCGCATCCTGCATAATATAACCCCATTCTGTAGCTCTATCAAACCAACTTTTACCATCATCAGTTGCTGATGATTGTTCACGTATGTCTGTCATACTATCCATCATTCTGAACATATCTACAAAAGCTTCATATTTGCTGTTAGGTAATTTCTTGTTATAGTCTGCCTTAGCTAGACCAGGTATAATACCTAAAGTAACAACATCCAATAAATCTTCTGCTCCACCATGCGCAGTTCTTTGCACTAAAGAAGGTAACGCTCTCTTATTAAACTCCCATGTAGCTCTTTTAAAACTTTTTTGAGTAAAAAATCTACCACCTATTGATTCAATATTATTATTTATTCTACCAATTAAGTAGTTATTAAAGTTACCAAACGGGTTAAATGCTACATAAGATAAAGAAGACAGTTGAATTAAACCGTTAGCTATTTTATCAAATGCACCTTTAGTCATTTGTTCATTGTCATAATGAATCATAGACATAAACTTTTTAGCCCTTCTAACAGTATTTTTTTCTTGAGTACTTGTGTTAGCTTTAGTACCTAAGTTTTCAAATATTTTATCTTTTGTTCTTCCAACTAAGCTAAGTTTTAATCCTTCTGCTGGTGTATATGTTCTTTTCTCTATTACTTTAACAAAAGCTTTTAGTGTATCATCTATAGCACCCATTGTTTCGTAGTTCTCTGCCATTGCACTGAACTTAAGTAAACTAGAAGCCATATCTTTACTTATCTGGCCTGTACTTGGTGTAGCTTTTAACCTATTCATTTTACCGTTTAATACAGCAATATCTTTTTTGTATTCGTTATCAGTAATTTTATTAGTTTTATATTCTTGTTTTAGATAGTCAATTCTTTTTTGAAGATCTGCCATATCTGTATCTAGCTTAGGTCTACCTGTAAAGTAAACAGGCAGCTGATCAATAATATAACCTTGATTATCAAGTATAACATTTTTTTGAGTGGATGTTTGCTGAAACATATTCCAAGCATTACTCCTAATCATTTTAGCATAAGCTTTAGTAAAGACAGTTCCTTTTGAAGCAACCTCATCCATAATTTTATTCTGTACTAATGGTACTCTACCAAGCATGTTTGATGCTTGACCAATTGGAATTTTCTTTAATAGATCATTCTCATACATATCAATATACAGTTGATAAAACTCTCTTTGTGCAACAGACTTTGCGTCAGTACCTTCTAGAATTGATTGGAATTTAGCACTACGCATGTTTCCACCTACAGGTGAATCCAAACGTACTTTTCTAAACTCTACTTTAGGGACCATAAACCCTTGACGTTCTATTATAATTGCTCCGGTTGCTTGACCATTTATACGTACAGCTTTAGTATATTCAATACCTTCATAATACCTTGCTTGGAATGCTGCATAGTTAGCAGGACTTGTTCCATTCTTCATTTCCCAAAAACCTCTATCACTACTTTCTGGACCAGGTTTCCATTCTTCAAATTTATTTCTAGCATCTATAAACTCTTGACTATACTCATGGTAATCACCTTTACCCAATGAGCCATCTGCTTTCTTTTTTTCTGCCATAAAAAAGTCTCCAAATGCTCTTTTTTTATTGGCTAAATCTATATTATATTCAATGTCTTTTTTACCTTGCTCAGTTTTTGCTGCTTCTTCAATATTAAAAATTGGTCTATATTGGTATGGCGTTCCTTCATTATCATATAGAACACTTCTTAGTCTATCTTGAATGGCCCAATACTGCTGACCTACTTGAGTTACATATTGACCATTAAATATTCCGTCAGAATCAAACTCTAACATAAAGTCATATAAATCTTCTAGACTACTCTCAGGAGATAGTTTAGCTAGCTTTTGTCCTGCGGCTCTAATTAATCTTTCTCTTTCTTGTATCTTATCTAATAATTTTTGATTTTGTGATTTTCTAATTTTATCCATAACAGATAATAAAACATCAGGTGAAGTTGCCATATCTTTTGTTTGATAGTCAAAATCATCTATATCTACAGCTTTATCCATTAGTAAAATTAAATCTTCCTCTGTAAAAAAGCTACCTTCACCTCCATAATTATTAGTTGATCTAAGTCTTACTTGCTCCATTACATAATCTTTAAGAGCTTGACCCACAACTCCTCCTGTATCAGTTCCAGCACCACTAAGTCTATTTAGTTGTGTCTGCAATGATGAAATTAAAGTTTGTTGTGTCTTATTTAATTTTGGTAAAATCTTAGGATCATTCATTAAATATAATCCTTCAAATGTTTTCATGAACTTATCAAAATTTAAAACATAAGCCACATACTCTTTAGAATTAACATTCTTTGGATCTTCTATAAAATTAGAAAAATCTTTAATTTGTTGTAGTGCATCTTGCAATACTTCAGACAATGCTGTTGATTGACCTTTTACATTATCACCCATAGCAATGTTTATATATGCTATAGTTTTTGATATTTGATCAATCTCATTTTGCTTTGTAGACTGCATGTATATATTAGACTTTAATAAAGGTATCATATCTCTTTTAGCAATTAGTGCTTTTTGATATGAGTCTAATAACCCTGATGCTATATTATATTCATCAAAATTTTCTGCAGCTTTTTTATCATCTTCTGTTGTTTCTTCTTTCTGATCTTTACCGTTAAGAATTTTATTATAAGCGCCTTCTTGTTGTTGCTCTAATCTACTTTTTTGGTAATCATTTAAAACTTCTGGAACAATAGCATTTACATAAGTTAAGTTCTGACCCATTGGGTGAGGTATCCATCTATCAAATTCAATGTTACCATTAAATACTTGATCTATACCTACACCATCTATATCAACTTTAAAATGAATAGTTGATGTAGCCCACTCATCATAGGATACTTCATATCCCATATTTTCTGCCATTCTTCTGTATATATTTACCTGCAAGTTGTGTTGAGTTTCTGTTGAAAGTGCTTTGAGTTTTTCTAAAGAACCCACTTTTGTAACACCTTCTTTTATTAACTTGCCATCTTTATCATATTGATCTATCAACAGGCTATCAGATTCTAAAAGATATTCTCTACCTTCGTATTGGTTAACTAAACGTTTTCCTTTTGCATCATTAAGCCCAACCATTTTACTTAGTTCATTTTTAGTTGTTTTTAAATCCATGATATTAACTCTACCATGTTGATCAATAATAAAAACATCTGCAGTACCTGCCATTTTTGATACTTCATCAAATAAAACTACTTGAGACATTACAATAGCACCTTTCATTCTAATGCTATCCATTATACTTTCTAAAGTATCAAATGTTTTTTTCATTTGTTCTTTAGATATATTACTTGTTTCTACGGCTGCAAATGATTTTTCAAAATCATATCCAGCAATAACACCATCTAATAATGTATCCACCTCATTACCAATATCTAAATTGATCTGGTGTTCTACTTGTTTTTCTGGTGATAATTTACCTTTAATTGCTGTAGTAACAGATGTATATACCTTTTCTCTGTCTTGAGAATTAATGTAAGTATGATTTTCTTTATTTAATGTAACTATAGAGTCTCCTGCAGCAGCATCCTTTACTGATGCTGAGAGAGAATCAACTATAGATCCGTCTTCTAACTGAGCAACATTAAACAGTTGCATTATAATAGGCTTCTGAACATCATTAGCTTTTAATAATGCAGCTTTGACTTGTGCTTCCTTAGCAGGTGTAAGACTGTATCTTATTTTACCATCTACTCTTTTATCTAACTTAAACTCTATACCTTCTGTATTAAGAAGCTTTGCTATATCACTAAGACTAGTACCTTCTTTTATAGCTGATACAGGTAGTGCTCTTCCTGTTATATACTTGTTTAAATTATCTATTACACTTTTAAACCATTCTAATAATTCTTTTACTTTTAATAAGAAAGGTCTTTTAGGTGTTGTTTCATATTCTTTATTGAAGTGTCTTGATAACGCTTGTGTTACAATTTCAAGATCTCTCTCAGTATCACTAAAGTTTCTTGTAGTACTATTATATGCGTCTTCAATTTGTTGAGCTAATTCAGGAAAGGTTTTAACAGACTCATCTAATAAGCCATTAAACAATTCCTCATTCTCCATTTTAATTGCATCTATAAAAGGATGCAACATTTCTTCAATTGCTATTTCATCAGTTACTCTACCTTTAATTAAGTATGCTGTACCATCAACATAAAAAGAATTGACTGAGTCAAACCCAACATTACTTTTTTTCCATTTAGGTAACTCCTGATACATAATTCTTGCTTGTGCAACAGATAACATTTTTATGTTTACTTGTGGGAACATTTTTTTAAGATGCATTACAACAGCTCTTGATCTATTTGTATCCCATGATCTTGACTTAGGTAATATATCTCTTGCTTTAAATAAACTATCTACAGCTTCTATTTTATAGCTTTGAGGTGTTCGCGTAACTTTAAATGATTCTCTAGGTATGTTATTAATATCTAAATATCTATTAAATCTTTTTAAATTACCTTGTAAAAAAGCTTCATCAAAAGATTGAGTTGCAGGGTTAGAATTATTAAGTAAAAATTGGCCTGCAAGTCTGCTACCTATTCTTTCTCTTCTTATATTCTCAAGAACTGATTCACCAAATTCTTTTTGCTTTAATGAAAAAAGAATATTTTGATCTTTAACCATAGCTTGTGCTTGTACAACACTTGGGAATACATCAGAGTCATTAAGCTTTTGCCAATTACTGACAACCTGTGAAGTTTCAACATCTGAACTATACACATTTCTTAATGCTGTATACCCTGCATCATTTCTATTATAACATTTAGCCATTTTGTATCTCTTTAATTATATAAGACATTTTAGTCTTTCTATTAGTTCTTGTTCACCTTGTTCTGTTTGAGAAAACATATCTCCATATAAAATTATAGCATCATCTAAACTTTTTATTTTTGCTTGTCTCATATTTTCAAGAGCGCTTGGGTTTCCTTGAACATTACTGTTCCACCACTCTACTAAAGATTCAGCCTCAGAAATATTTTCTGATTGCATAAGGTCTGAAGACAATTGTTCTTCTTGTTGTTGTTGTTCTTCTGTTGTTTCAGGTAAACTCATATCAACATTTTCTAATACTGAATTTTCATTTTCATCAAAGATAAGACTTTCTGAGTTCTGAGACAGCTCTGCTAATAATTTTTGTGTATCAGAAACATTTACTTCAGCAGAATTAACATCCGCCTTGACAGTTACAGAGTCATTTGTTTGAGTTACAATAGCTGATGGAGAGTTTAATACTTCATTAGTATCTTCTCTAGCTGCAGCATTTGTATCTACACTGGCAATTGTTTCAGTAGTTTGTTCTGGTGTAGGTTGAGTAGTAGGCATTTTATTTTGTGTTGTTCCTTTACCTATGTTTCTAGTTTGATCATATGATAATCGTGGTCCACCTACAAACCCACCACCAAATTGTTGGTTAGATCCCATAGATTGAACTTCTACATATTCAAATACACCTTCTTGTTCTGTTTCTAAAAGTCTAAGTAAAGTATAAAAAGTAAACCCACCTCTATCACTTTTGATTCTAACAAATTCATTACCATGATAGTCACCTACCTCAGCAGTTACTGTTAATTTATTAGGTCTACTTAAAACATCAAAGCTAAAATTATCATCTAATGAATCAAAATCATAAGTATATAGTAATGGCCCTACTACATTTGATTGTAGATAACCATACTTAAATTCTTTCATAATTTCTTGTTTAGACGTACCAAAAACTTTTTCAAATTCTTGCTCACCTTTAAGTGCTTGTTCAACAGCTCCAATATTTTTAAGATACTTGTCCATTATGAAAGGACTCATTGCCGCCATAAGACTTCCATACTTAAGTTGTAAGCCATCTTTAACCATCATATAATGAAGAATATCATTTGCTAATTCTCTAGTCTCTAATGATCCGTATAGTCTAGCAAAAGAAGTTTGTAAATCTACTTTATTAGCTGCATTTAATCTTCTCCAAGTATTTGCATCTACTAAATTCATTCCGGTATTGTTACCATCTTCATTTGCATATTGAGTTCCAACAAAAGAATCTAAGAAAAAGTTTGACTCAGCACCCTGTTCTTCTCTTTGTAACTTTAAATCATTAATCTTTGTTACTAGTGATAAATCAGTTGTTCCTATAGGACCCGGATAAAGCATTGAATTTTCTACAGAAGAATTACCAGAACTATTGTTAAGTAAATTTTGGTAAGATCTAATAGTTAAGAAAGATAATAAATCTTGCTCTACTACATTTCTAGTTGCATTATCAAAAGATTTTGCTATTGTATTCATACCTGCATATACTGGTTCAAGTATATCAGCAAACTCAGGACTCATGGTTAATATAGTATTTGGTAATAGGTCTTTATATATTTGTTCAAATATCTGTAAATATTTACTTTGCCATGTCCCACTGCTTTTACCATATATACGAGATAAATTTATAGGAGCATCTTTAGCAAACAATGTTTCTAATTTTTCTACAGCATCTTTTATAGAAGGGATGTCTTTAGGCATACCTTGTGTAAGGTTAGTAACCGCAGACATTTTTGCAGTAAAGTTTTTTAGATCATTGAATTTTTTAAATAAATATAAAATTTGTAGTCTTTCATTATAAGTTAAATCTTCTGTACTATCTACAGCTGATTCTAAAAACTCATTGCTTAATCTTACAAATGTTGGTTTATTACCTTTTGATTTTTGATCTTTTACATTATTATTTAAAGAATTAATACGTTTATTTAATAATTTATCTAATCCCGGATCAAATTGATCTTCTTTATTTAAAGCTTGCTGATACAGATCTCTTATTTCAGCAGAGTTAACTAAAAGTATTATTGTTTCTAAAGGAACACCTAGTGATAACATATTTCCTGCTAATCCTACAGCATGTATATTTAATCCAAACTTAGCAATTAAACGTTCCTTAGCATTATCTGTTTCCATAGTAATTAAAGAAGAGATAACATCTTGTACTCTTTGTCCATCTACTTTATATTTACCAAATCCTGTATAATCATTACCATTAAACTTTATTGGTACTTTTAAATTAATATTATATTCTCTAAGTAAACTTAAATATAAATTAGGTTTTACTATAGCTCCAATTGCAGCACCTTTATTAGCTTCAAAAGCTTTTATCATACCTGTTAAGTTATCTACATCTACAGTTGAATCTATTCTACTCTTAAATAGATCCATAGTAGAATCTTCTCCTGATAGTTTTTCAAATAAAGTTTTTAATATCTGTAAATCTGCTGCTTGATAAGCTATTGGTAAGTCTGATTTATTTGTATATTCTTTTGACTTACTTTCAGTCATACCTGTATTACCAGCTAAAGCATATCTGTAATCTAATATTTCATTATTTAATACTGCTTCATTGGGCGTTCCATTATTTTTTGTGTACTCTTTAAATTGTGCTTTAGTAACAGGAAGGCCTAATATTAGCATTGCTCTCATTGCTTCTTCACTAATATTATTAACACCCTGATCATCCGTAACTCTATTTTGTTCTGAATCGCTTAAAGCATTATCTCTCCTTATAGCAAGTGTTTCATCATCATATAATTCTGCAGCAGTACTGATAGAATTATTTCCCTCTAAAACTTTATTGTTCATGTATTTTACATACTCAAAATATGAATCACCTGAACCATATTCTCTAAATTTTTTATTGCTATCTAAATAGTATTCTTTAATTAAAGCATATACCTTATCAATATCAAAATCTGCCCCAGATATCTCTACTAACTCTTTAGGAAAAATAGCTGAAGAACCATAATAAACCGGCATAAAATCTACCAGCCTCATGTTTACAGCAGAGTGTTTATCTTGCGTTGGTATACGTACACCAAACATTTTTGCTATTGCATCTGGTATTTCAGCAGTATCTAACTCTGATATAAGATCCATGATGTTTTTATCCATTGCCGGCATAATAACTTCACTGTATCTTAAACCAGTTGCCTCACCGTTTTTATATTCCATAACACCGGTTCTTAGTACATCAAGTACTACTACTCCTCCTGGAGGAATGTTATCTTGAGTTAAAGTATTTATATCAACATCAGGTGTACCACCTTTCCATGCTGACTCTCTAATAACTTCTGACCTCGTAGGAATACCATTCTCAATTTCAAATACACGTCTATATATTTTATGTCCAAATGAAGACACTAATGCAAATGCATCTCCGGGTACTTTTTCCCTTAACGTACCTTTACTAAAATATGTTAAAAATAACTGCTCAAACTTCTTAGCTGTAACTGGACTGTTTAAATTATATTTTTGTGAACCATTTTCTAATTCAAAGAATGCTAATATATTAGAACTTGCACCTGAAGCCATTAAACCTCTTTGAGCTTCCTTTATAAATGCTGCTAGGTTTGGCGTTATTGCACCTTTCTCTTTAGATAATGCAAACTCATCTAATGCAGTATCAAAACTAAATACTAAATTTCTTTTATTCTTATATTTTAATACTACTCTTTGACCTACTGCATTATTATATTCTCTTCTAACATCACCAACTTTCATTACCTCTCCGTTAGCATCTAACATACCAGGGATTTCAACAGAATCATCTTGTTCAGAAGTAATAAGTTCTTTGATCTGATTCATGTCTGTTATAATCTTCTTGTTAGATGGATTAATAACTTGAAGTCCTAAGTAAGAAGTATCCAACTTAGTAGATACAAAATTACTATTCCTATCAAATGTACCTGATTCAACATTAATAGAGTTCACAGAATCTTTCATCATTTTAATTGCAGACAATGGTGCCGCCATACTAAAGTTTTGATTTTCCTCTTCAGTAGCTTCCATTTGTTCACGTAAATAATGAAGCTCTA
>TARA_R110000737_G_scaffold5989_1_pt1 | contig 10384 bp, 14 predicted proteins | sample TARA_R110000737 | Tara Oceans TARA_R110000737 (sample SAMEA4398027) | marine metagenome | biome: Polar Biome; feature: [SRF] surface water layer (ENVO:00010504); material: water (ENVO:00002006), including particulate matter (ENVO:01000060) such as... | depth 5 m
AACCCAAAAATAGCATGGGCCTCTAAAGTTCATGAGGTAATAACTGGGATGTCAACAAAAGCTTTATTACCAATGGAAGAAGAATGGTCGTTATACCACCACAAACATATAGACAAACAAGAACACCAGAATAAATTTTATGATACACTTTAAAAATATACTAGCAATAGGAGCTCACCCAGATGATATAGAATTTGGGTGTTTTGGCACTTTAAAAAAGCATATAGATAAAGGAGATAAAGTGTTTATATGTTTAATGTCTAATAGTACTGTAAAAGATGCCTCAACAGGTAAAAATACAAGAACACGTAAAGATAGTATAATCGAAGCTCAAAAATCAGCTGATTCTATAGGGGCAAATTTAATTATGTTAAATTTTCAAGATACTGAAATCCCCTTTAATAGTGTAACAGTATCAGCTATTGAAAAAATAATAAATGATAATAATATAGACACCATATATACTCATTGGGGTGGAGATACACACCAGGATCATATAAATACATTAAACGCTACCTTAGCAGCAAGTAGAATGGTTAATAATGTGTTTTGTTATGAACAAGTACCTTTACCTAGAGTATGTGTATCTTATCCTATAGCAAATTATTATATCAATATAACTGATACTATAAATAATAAGATAAAAGCATGTAAATATCATAAAAGTCAACTAGATAAATATTCTAATATGGGAATTGATATTATAGATAATGTAAAAACTTTAGCAAAATATAGGGGGAATCAATCAAATGTATTATATGCAGAAGCTTTTAATGTTTTAAAAATAGTAATAAATTGAAAATAGCAATACACCAACCTGAACATTTTCCTTATATGGGTTTTTTTGAAAAAATGAAATTAGCGGATATGTTTGTTATATTAGATGATGTACAATACAAAAAAAATAATTGGCAAAATAGAAATAAATTTTTAAATAAAAATGGAATTGAAGAATTTTTTAATGTACAGGTTGAAAAAGAAGCTACTAAAAAATTAATAAACGAAGTTAATGTAGTAGAAGGACCATGGAGGAAAAAAACAATAAAAAAATTACAACAAAATTTTAATATAGATGTTTCAGATATTTACTCACATAATAAATTAATTGATATTAATATGGCATCCATTATATGGGCTAGAGAAAAAATGAATATAAATAAACCTATGATATTAAGTAGTAATTTGTCTATAAAATCAAAAAGCACACAAAGATTAGTAGATATATGCAATGAAATGGGGGCGACAGAATATATAAGTGGTATGGGGGGTAAATCATACTTAGATGAAAGTCTATTTAGTTGTCCTGTATCTTATTTTAAACCTAAATGTGAAAATTATTATTCAGTAATTTATAATTAAAACACTATGATATTATACGTACAAACACCCGCTATACCTCGAAGTGAATTACATAACTCATTAATAAAAACAATGATAAACCACTTAGATAAATGTAATCATTTTTCTGAAATTCGTTGGTTTATTAACATAGATGCTATTAAAACTTCAAAATCAAAAAATGGATTTTATGAATGGGAAAATTCTAAATTAACAAAACAAAATTTCTTAGATATATCAAAAGAGTTAAATAATACATCATTAAACATTAATATCTCAAATGATCCTTGTTTTTATCTAGCATTTCGTCATTTAACATTATCTGTTTTAGAAGACATAAATAATTCAAAATTAAAAGACTCAGAATACTGCGTTATGTGGTTAGAAGATGATTGGTCATTTATAGATAAAGAAGGTTTTAATAGTAATTTAGATTTGTTTCTTAAAGAAGAACGATATAAAATTTTTACATTATATCAACATAAAATAAATATGGGTGGAAATCCAGATATTATTAAAGGAAATATATTTAGATTGTTTGGTGGTATTGATTTAAGTAAAGATAATAAAAGAGACCCAGAAAACGTTAGAAAATTTAATGTTTGGTATCCTTATGTATTTAATTCACCATTTGACTTTGTTTCTGCAGAATTGTGGAGGGGTCATGCAAAGCCATATAATATGTTGTTGAGTTATTTTCAAGAAACAAATAAAAACAAAAACCACCCAAATAGAACACAACAAGATAGTATATTAACATCAAATACAGTAGAAGGTGAAATTGGCGATCAATGGCGTGCAAATATTATAGTTGATAAAAATTGGGACTCGTGGGATAAATTAGGAATAAAATCTAATAAAAGCTTTACTTATAAAACATGAAATATTTAATAGAAAAATTAAAACACCTCCATGAGGAACATAACGTCATAGGTATCAAACAATCCACAGAAGATGAAGGGGCATTACATAATGATATTTTAACAATGCGTAGAATAACAGAATTATGTAATTTAAAATTAAGTGTAAAGATAGGGGGTTGTGAAGCTAAAACAGATATTAATTTTTGTAACATGATTGGGTCTAATGGTATTGTAGCACCAATGGTAGAATCAGAATTTGCTATGCAGAAATTTATAGAATCAACAATTAACATTCAAGATATGAAATATTATATTAATGTTGAAAGTAAAACTGCATATAAAAATTTATCCCACATTTTAAAATCTCCCTCTAGTAAATTATTATCTGGTATTGTAATAGGTCGATCTGATTTAGTAAAATCATATGGGTATGATAAAAAACAAGTTGATACTAAGTTTATAAATAATATAGTTAAGGATATTTTAACTCAATGTAAAAAATATAATTTAGATACGTTGATGGGTGGAAATATATCGCCTACTAGTAGTGTATTTATAAAAGAGATGTACGACGCTAAATTATTAAATTATATAGAAACAAGAAATGTAATAATTCATTTAACTGATAAAAATTGTAATAATATATCAGAAGTAATTAAATCTTCACTAATGTTTGAATCTGATTGGTTAGAATATAAAGCTAACTTTCATTCTAAAATTAGTGAAAATTACACTAACCGTTCAACACAAATTAAAAACAGATTATAATGAATAAAGAAGAATTTATTAAACATGTTAATACCTCTGAAGGTAAGACACTAGCATTAGATTTTGATGGTGTTATTCATAATGATACAAAAGGGTTTTATGATGGGACTATATATGGGGCTCCTATAAAAGGAACAAAGGACGCTTTAGTTGAGTTATCAAAATCATTTAAGTTAGTAATTTATAGTTGCAAATCTAACCCTAAAAGACCCTTAATAAAGGGAAAAACAGGTACGGAGTTGATATGGGAATGGCTTGAACAATGGGATATGAAACAATTTATAAGTGATGTAGTTGTTAACAAACCAAATGCATTAATTTATATAGATGATAAAGGATTAAAATTTGAATCCTGGAACCAAACAATAAAACAAATCAATGAGTAGAAAAAAGATAACAGCTGTAATTCCCATACGTAAAGGATCACAACGTGTACCTGATAAAAATTTTAAAGAATTTTTTGAAGGAAAGAATCTATTAGAATTAAAAATAGAATCGTTAAAACAAGTTCCATTAATAGATGAGATTATAGTTAATACTGATTCACAGGAAGCTATTGACATTGCTAAAGCAAATAATATTTTATATTTTAGAAGAGAAGATTATTTTGCAAGTAATAAATGTACTAATACCGAACATTGGTATAACATAGCAGAAACAACACAAAGTGATTTAATAATGCATGTACCATGTACAGCACCCTTTATTAAATCTAAAACATATTATGATTTAATAAATAGGTTTATATTATCATCAAATGATAGTGCTAATACAGTTTCACTAATAAAAGAATACTTGTGGTTAGATAGTAAACCATTAAATTACGATATTAATAAAGTACAGAATAGTCAAGATCTACCAGACGTTATGAAGTTAACATTTGGTATTAGTATTCTTGCAAGAGATACAATGTTAAAAAGAAAAAATGTAGTAGGTAATAATCCAATGTTTTATGTAGTTTCAGACGAAGAGTCGGTTGATATTGATACTCCTTTAGATTTTGAATTTGCACAACATTTATATAAAAATAGGAATTAATGAAAAATATATTAGTAACAGGGGGCTCTGGATTTATAGGAAAAAATTTAGTTAAAAAATTAAAAGAATTAGGACATAATGTAATCAATTGTGATCTTAACTTAAATGCAGATTATAGTTATGATATTTCAAATTATGATGATTTAATTAAAATTCCAGACCCCATTGATATCATATATCATATAGCAGCACAATCTTATGGTTATAGGTCTCTTATAGAACCTGAACTAGATCTAGATTGGAATGCAAAAGGAACATTAAATGTTTGTAGATTTGCTAAAGAACGAAAAATAAAAAAGATTATATATGCTTCTACGATGGCGGTTTATGGTGAAGGTGATTGGTTAAAAGAAACTGACGAATTAAAACCATTATCTAATTATGCATTATCTAAATTATATGGAGAAACATGTATAAAACAATTTTCACAATTTGGAATAGATTATACAATTTTTAGAATATTTCCTACATATGGTCCTGGTCAAAATTTAACAAACGGCAGACAAGGAATAGCAGCGGTATTTGTACAACAAGTAGTTAGAGGCAATAAGATTAATGTAACAGGTCCACTTAACAGATATAGAGATATAACTTATATAGATGATAATATAAATGCTTTAATTTTAGGTATGGATAATAGAACGTCAAAAGAAACATATAATATATGTACTAACACAAAAACTTATGTTGAAGATATAATTATGAAATTTATAGAATTCAGTGGCAGAAATAATTTCGAGGTAAAAAATGTTGGAAGTGAAGACGGCGACCAATTTGGTAACACAGGGGATAATTCAAAATTAAAAGCATTAGGTTGGAGTCCAAAAATTAAAATAAATGAAGGATTAAAACATTTATATGAATATGCTAACAAAACTATAAACGGAGAAAAATAATGAGTAAACCATTAACAGAATTAAAAAACAAATATCTGGGACAGGATATATGGATTATATTAGCGGGTTCATCAATGGATTATGTAAGCCAAGATTTTTTTAAAAATAAAATAGTACTAGGTGCTAATCAAGTTTATAAACATTATAAATGTAATTATATAATTATGAAAGATTGTATGGAAATGCCTAGATATACAAGGAGTATTGAACAACTAGAATCAAAAAATATACCTTTAATTCATTCTGAATATTTCTTAGGAGATGATAATAAAGAAAAAAATATAGCAAAACATAGTAATGCATATTATTTCAAACATAATTCTAAAAAAAATAGTTTTAGTTATGGATTAGAAAACTTATCAGATAAAGAAATAATCTCAAGCAAATCAACAGTTACAAGTATAATGCATATAGCAGCATATATGGGGGCTAAAAACATAATGTTGTGTGGGCATGACTGTGGTAGGTTAGATGGAAATTTATATTATGAGGGGTATATGGAAAAAGATTGGATATCCTCTGAAAATTGGTCTGGAATTAGTAACCGTATAAATGAGATAGAAAATGAAACCCTTAAAGTTAGAAGTTATCTTATGGAAAAATATAACTGTAATATCCATTCTTTAAATCCCTTCTTAAATTTTGGGTTAGAAGACCATAATTTTACTACGTGTTAGATTTGGATCTATTAAACACTTTTTTTATAATAAACAAATAAATAAATGAATAAAAATAAAATATGAAAGTATTAATAACAGGAGTAGCAGGGTTGTTAGGTAGTAGACTTGCAGATTGGATTATTGAAAATACAAATTATGAAGTAATTGGTATTGATGATTTATCCGGGGGGTATACAGAAAACATTCCTAAAGGAGTAAAATTTTATAAATTTGATATTAAAGAATTAGATAGAGTAAATGATTTATTTAAAACTCATAATCCTAATATTGTATATCATTTTGCGGCTTATGCTGCTGAAGGTTTAAGTCCTTTTATTAGGAAATTTAACTATGAAAATAATTTGATTGCATCCACAAATTTAATTACTTGTAGTATTAAACATAATGTAAATAAATTTATATTTGCAAGTTCTATGTCAGTATATGGGAACAAATACGAACCCCCTTTTCATGAAGATTTACAACAATATCCCATAGATCCTTATGGTGTAGCTAAATTTTCTGTAGAACAAGATCTAAGGATAGCTTATGAACAGCATGGTTTAAAATATACTATTATAAGACCTCATAATTTTTATGGCCAAAACCAAAATATATGGGATAAGTATAGAAATGTATTAGGTATATGGATGTATCAAATAATAAATGGGATGCAACCCACAATATTTGGGGATGGTGAGCAGGTAAGAGCATTTAGTTACGTAGATGACTCTATAATCCCCTTTTGGAATGCGTCTCAAAGAGATGAATGTGTTGGAGAGATAATAAATTTAGGAGGAATTAAAGAATACACAATTAATGAAGCATGTAATACACTATTAAAAATTACAGGAACAGATTTAACTCCTAAATATTTAGAAGGAAGACATGAAGCAAAACATGCCTGGTCTACATGGGAAAAATCAGTAAAATTATTAGACTTTAAACATAAGATTGATTTAGAAGAAGGATTAAGGAAAATGTGGAATTGGGCAAACTCTCAACCAAATAGAAAAAGATTTTTTTGGGGGGAGTATGAATTAGATAAAGGAATATATGAATTTTGGAAAACAGAAAAATAAATATGAAAACATTAGCCGTAATATATAACCATAACATGCCCGAAATTACAGATTCATTATGGGAAAGCCTTAAACCATATGAACGTGATGATTATGATCTTATCTTAATAGACAACGGGTCTAAACCTGAAGGTAAAAGTAAGTATACTACACATGAAACTGGTCAAAACACTTATTTTGGTGGGGCTTTAAATATAGCTTTACAGTTTTTTCTAGAATCAGACAAATATGATAGTTTGTTATCTTTAAATAATGATTTAATTTTACAAGGAAATAATTTTATAAAAACCCTTAGAGAAGAAATGTTTAAAGGAGAATATAAAATAATATCACCTTGTGTATTACAGGTGAATAGTCAATGTAAGTGGAAATATATGCATTGTTGGAATACTAATGATACTCGTGATGTAAAATGGGTTGATTTTCAAGCACCTTTACTACATAAAGATTTTATAGAAAAAATTAATCAATTTCCTGATGAATTAATGTATGGTTGGGGTCAAGATGTATTATCTGGTGTAATATGTGAACAAGAAGGATGGAAAGTAGGGGTTGTTGATAAATGTCCCTTAATACATCATTCAGCCCAAACATATAAAGAGGGAAAAAGTGATTTAGATTTAACTACATACTGTAGAAATGCTGAAGGAGGTATGTTTAATTATTTTCAAAATAAAAATTTAATGGATAAATTTAATGAATTTAGACATTTATCATCAAACTATAAATATTAAAAAGTAAAATTATGAAAGAATTAAAAGAAAAATTTGAAAAAGCCTATAATGAATATACCACTTCAGTATCAGATGAGGGTATGGCTATTTCTCGAGAAGCCTGTTTATATATACTAAGATTTTGTTTAGAAAATAAACCATTAAAAATTGTTGACTTAGGTAGTGGTATAACTTCATATGTTTTAAGATTATACCAACAATATTCTAATGATGATGTTATAGTATTTAGTGTAGATGATGATGGAAATTGGTTGCCAAAATCAAAAGAATTTTGCAATAAACATAATCTAAATAATGATAATTTTTTAGGTAATATTAAATTACTCCAGGAACATGAAAATGAATTTGATTTAGTCATCCATGATTATGGTCGTATGCCTACAAGAACAGCTAATGTAGTTAATGCCTTTAATTTAGCTAAAATTGGTGGAACTATAGTTTTTGATGATTGTCATAAAGAATCATATTATACACACCTTAAAAATACATTAAGGACCCTATCGCAAGAAATAATAGAATTACCCGAAACAGAAGACAAATTATTTACCCACGCATCTCGACAAAGATTTTGTGTAAAAGTAATTAAAAAATAATGAACAAAAACGCTGTAATAATAACTTCTATGAAAGGGTTAGTAGACAACTCTTGTGAAGAATATTGTATTAACACCTGGAAACCTTGGTGTGATAAAAACAATATAGATCTAATAGTTCTAAATGAACCAGTAGCAGATACTAGTTACACTAAACCTACATGGCAACGGTGGTATGTTTGGGATATATTAGAAAATAGTAACTTAAATTATGAAAAAGTAGCCTTAATAGATGTAGACACTATGATTCATTGGAATAGTCCTAATATATTTAATGAAATCACAGATGAAATAGGTGTATGCGTTGATAATGATAATATAGGGTGGGTAAATCAAAGTATTGATGGTTATAAACACATGTTTAATACTAATGTTGATTGGACTGAATATTTTAATTGTGGTATGATAATTTTACATAAATCATCTAGAAAGTTTTGTAATGAAATTATTAAATTTTGGGAAAATAACCATCAAAAATTAGTTGATATTCAAAATACTTTACGTAAGGGAACAGATCAAACCCCTGTAAATTATATAGCTAAAAATTTTAAAGTAAAATATCTTAATAAAAAGTTTAATTTAACTCATCTTAATAGAAAAGAAATATTAAATAATTTGGCTTTTGTTAATTGTGGTTATATATGGCATTATAATGGTTTTGATAAATCTCATAGAACTCCATTAATGGGACAAACATGGGAAAAAATAAAAGAAAATTATGAATAGTTTAGATAAAATATATAAAAAATATTCTAAACAGGGGGATACCGGTGGAGGGGATAAAGGAACAACTCATAGTTATATAGAACATTATGAAAAGTTATTAGAACCCTACAGAAAATCCATTAATTTTTTAGAAATTGGAATGTGGGAAGGTAGCTCACTTAAAATGTGGGATGAGTATTTCATTGATTCCAACGTAGTAGGTGTAGAAATTCTTGAAAGCCGTACAGGGGGGTTGCATTTAGATCCTAATTATAATGTTATTATACATGATGCAACTAAATTAAGTTTTTTAGATATTATAAAAAATGAAACTTTTGATGTTATAATAGATGATGGTAGTCATTATCTACATGAACAAATCCAAACTTTCCATTTATTAAAAAATAAAGTAAATAAAAATGGAATTTACATTATAGAAGATATTAAAGATATAGATTATTCTAGAAGATATTTTGAAGATAGTTTACACCATAATTGTGAAATTTTAGATTTAAGGCATGTAAAAAAAAGAAAAGATGATGTTTTAGTAATTTATAAATTTTAACCTATGAAAACCAAATTTGCAATAGGATGTTTAGTCCAATGGTATGAAATTAATATAATTGAAGAATATGTTAATTCCTTAAAAAAATCTTTAAAAAATACTAATAATAATGTTATAATTGATTTTTATTTTAATACTAATCAACAATTAGAAAAAATAGACCCTGATTTAGCAAATATGGAGGATATAACTAATAGATTTAAAAATATTATAAAAAGCCTCCCCAATGTAAATTATAAAATATCTTCTTCTTTTACAACTATAGCATATTATAGAAGATGGTTTCTAGAAGAATATTGTGATAAAGCAGAAGTATTAATACAAGGAGAATCAGATGCATTAATGCCTCAACAAACTTTTGCAGCACTTAATATGTTACATCAACAAGTAAAAGATACTACCCCTAAATATATAGCTACTTTTGGTATAAATAAAATGTGGGACGATAGTTGGAAACCTTTAGAACACATAGATTTTACAGATAAACCTTTTATAAATGATGATGAAGATAATTGGTGGAGTATAAGATATACTATGAATCAAGAAGAAATGGATGCTTTTAATAATAAAGTTGAAGATTTAAACATAATAGATATAAAACCCCATAAATTTAATGGGTGTGGGTTTATAATAAGCTCAGAGGCTGTAAAATCGGGGGTGAATATTCCAAGAGGAACACTTTTTATAGATGATACTGCATTGCAAGCTATGGCAAGAAAAATTCTTCCTGACATGCCTCAATATCATTTTAGAAATATTTTGATAGTACATAATAGAAAACATCCTAAGAAAAGAAGTTATATTTTAAATGAGGGAAATATAGATTATATTGATGATAAAAGAAAATCAACTGATTGGTATAATATAGCAAATGAATTTTGTAAAATAAATGACCATAATATATTTAACCCTAATCATAGATTTTATACGTGGGATGATGTTTGGGAAACTATAAATAAAAACAATAATAAATAATATGAAAACAGCATTTATAACAGGAATTAATGGTATGGATGGGAGCCATTTAGCAGATTTACTTTTAACTAAAGGATATAAAGTATACGGAATGGAACGTCGTTCATCAAACGCTAATGACATTAATACAAAACACCTTAAAGATAAAATAACTATTTTAAATGGTGAT
>TARA_R110000737_G_scaffold1598_14_pt1 | contig 10370 bp, 12 predicted proteins | sample TARA_R110000737 | Tara Oceans TARA_R110000737 (sample SAMEA4398027) | marine metagenome | biome: Polar Biome; feature: [SRF] surface water layer (ENVO:00010504); material: water (ENVO:00002006), including particulate matter (ENVO:01000060) such as... | depth 5 m
TGACGCGGGATGGAGCAGTCTAAAAGTTCACCTCGTCGGGCTATTTTTATAAATAGTCAAAGGTGTAGCTCATGCTACGGCAAGTAATTCTTAAGTTTGAATCAAAACAACTTGGCTTGTCTAATTTATTAGACCATTCGAACGCGGGATGGAGCAGTCTGGTAGCTCGTCGGGCTCATAACCCGAAGGTCGTAGGTTCAAATCCTGCTCCCGCAACCAATTCTACCTTTAAACTATTAATTTCTTTTAAAATCAATATCATTACGTTATTTGCAATCATGATAGCGTCGAAAAAAATTCAATTCTAATCTCGTTATACACTCCCTCTTCGATTATATACAATCTAATAACCGCAATAATAATTTCAATAAGCACTGTAGAGAACTGTTATAAATAATCAAATAAGCGACTTTTCTTAATTTAAATCACTAAATAAATCTTCAGTTAATGTAATATAAACATAGAAATTACCGCGAACAATAAAGAGATTATTTTTTGATGAGCAATGAATTTACTCATATTAATACCAATGGCAACGCTCATATGGTTGACGTCACTGCAAAGATTGTTACCCAGCGCACAGCTATTGCACAAGCCTATATTGAAATGTCAGCGCAAACCTTAGCGATGATTGTTGAAGGAAAGCATCATAAAGGTGATGTTTTTGCTACGGCAAGAATTGCCGGTATCATGGCGGCAAAAAAAACCAGTGAACTTATCCCGCTTTGTCACCCGCTTATGCTAACCAAAATCGAAGTTGACATAGTGGCAGAGCCGAAGAAAAATCGCGTCAAGATCACTGCGCTTTGTAAGCTTTCAGGTAAAACAGGTGTTGAAATGGAAGCATTAACTGCAGCTTCAACTGCAGCCCTTACTATTTATGATATGTGTAAGGCCGTACAAAAAGACATGATTATTACCAATATCCATTTATATGAAAAACAAGGTGGTAAATCGGGTAGCTATCTGCATAATCCTGCGACTAAATAAAGGAGCTAATAATGATCAAAATATTATTTTTTGCCCGCTTACGTGAACAATTATCGACAGACTGTTTACAAATACCTGCAAGCGAAAATATCACCACTGAACATATTCGACAACAACTCGCTAACACCGACGATTTGTGGGCCAAAGTGATGCGCACCGATAGTTTGCTCGTTGCCGTTAATCAGCAGATCACTGACTGGTCACATAGTGTTAAATCCGGTGATGAAGTCGCTTTTTTCCCTCCAGTTACCGGCGGCTAATATGATTCGCGTACAACAGAATGATTTTATCGTTGCTGATGAATATCAAAAACTCGCAACCGACAACCAAGATGGCGCTGTAGTGACATTTGTCGGTAAAGTCAGAGATTTCAACGAAGGCCTTGGTGTGCAAGGTCTATCATTAGAGCACTACCCTGGCATGACAGAGAAAGTGTTGAGTAACTTAGAGACCGAGGCTCGCGGACAATGGCCGCTTAATAAAGTCACTATTATTCACCGAGTTGGCGACCTAACACTTGGCGAACAAATCGTCTTTATTGGCGTTAGCAGCCCACACCGTAAGGCGGCGTTTGCTGCGTGTGAATTTCTTATCGACTTTTTAAAAACCAAAGCGCCCTTTTGGAAAAAAGAACTCACCAGTGCCGGCAGTAAATGGTTAGACGCCAAAGCCAGTGACGATGAAGTGGCGCAACAATGGTCAACAAAATTAAACCACTAAATATATTGGGATAATCATGCTAAAAATCGGACGTTACCAACATTTTAAAGGTAATTTTTATCAAGTGCTGCACATAGCGACTGACAGTGAAACAGAGCAAACTATGGTGGTTTATCAGCCTGAATATGGCGAAAGAGCGATTTGGGTTAGGCCACTTGCTATGTTTGACGAAACCATAGAACGCGCTGGCAAGGTAATTAAACGCTTTCAATATGTTGGTTAAAATATTTAGCGCATAAGGATGAAAATTTCCAGGCTTATGACAAAATTTATATTGGCTACACTGCTATTCACCAGTATCAAGGTTAATGCACACAGCTGTAATTCGCTGAACGAACTTACATGGCTACTTGGTGAATGGCAAAGTCAAAAACAACAGTCTGCAACTACCGAGCGATGGACTAAATTGACTGGTCAAACATTTGAAGGTACAGGTAAAACTGCAAATAATTATGAGTCCTTAAGGTTGCTCGAAATGTCTGGCGAGATATTCTATCTAGCAAAGGTTGCACATAATCCCGTTCCTGTCGGCTTTAAACTTATTCAGTGTGACAATAAGCGTTTTATCTTTAAAAATAGCCAGCATGACTTTCCAAACACGATTGAATACCAACAAATTAGCCCGGATACCATGCAAATAAAAGTCAGTGGTAAAGCGGAAAAAACATTTACAATTCAATTATATCGCGTGCAAAATAAAACTAGCGATACTAAAGAAAAGCAACTCCAAACATGGCCATGAAAATAGCATTAAATGCACAGCATTTAGCACCGATATTATCATCTAAAGACATTTACCTAAGACCAGCAAAACCAGCTGATTATACTGTCATCAAAACTTACCGCCAAGACCCAGAAAACTGCCGCTACATTCGCCCTCCTGAGAGCGATAAAGCGACCATGGAGCTTGTTGAGCAATTATCTAAGCCTTGGCATTTTGCTGCAGGACATTGGAACGGCTTAGTTATTTGTTTAGCAGAAGATGATACTTTAGTGGGCGAAGTGGCTTTTCGTATAGATGATTGGCAAAACCAACGGGCGGAAATTGGCTACCGTTTAAGTGCAACGGTTGCGGGGCGAGGAATATGTACAGCAGCGGTGAGCTTACTGATCGATTATCTTTTCAGCGAATTAGGTTTTTTTAAACTAGTAGCAAAATGCGATCCAAGAAATGTCGGCTCATTTCGTGTCATGGAGAAATTAGGCTTTGAAAGAGAGGGCTTTTTTAAACAGCATTATCGCATTGCTGATGAGTGGACAGATCAATACGATTACGGTTTAATCGCAAGTCATTGGTTCGACAACAAGCCATGATAAAATAATACCTCACGGCGCTATTATTTACTTTAACTAGCAAAAGATATGCACGTTTATACTCAAGTTTTAACCTTGAAAATAGTTAATAAAAAATTGAGTCAAGACAGATATATTGATAAATTCAATTTAGCTTTACCTGATGGCAGTCAAATAGATTTGCTTTAGCATCTTGCTAAAAACTAACGATAAAGCATTGATTTACAATAAATCATAAAATTTAAAGTGCTGCTTTTTAACCGCTATTTAGCCACTTAAATAAGGACGATTAAAAGGCTAAAGTTGATCAGTTCTTCGCTAAGAAACAGACGCTGTTACAATGATTTTCCAATAGATATTTATCAGGTTAATTAAAATTTAAAGATTTTTATTTAAAAAGAACCAACTTGCAGTGCAAAAATTTAAGCAATAATACGATTACAAGCGCCCTGTCTAGTTTAGCTAAGCTTAATTTATTGAGTAACCTAAGCCTCACAGTAAGCGATATAGCGCTTACGAACTGCACTTTTACTGCCTTAAGATTTACCCCAAGACTCAAGCGTTTGCCGGGCTTGTTTTTTTGCAGAGAACGCAACTTGGCTATTCACCACTTCTCTGAGCATATTAAATGCTTCTCTATCTTGACCTAGTGCTTTCAAAGTCAACGCCATATGATATTTAATTTCTACATTTGAATAATCAATCGCCAACGCGTTACGCAGTAACGGTAAAGCTTGAGCATATTCTTTTGTTTGGTAATAAATCCAACCTAAGGTATCTAGAGAATCTGGCGAATTTCCATCTAATGAAACTGAGCGCGTAGCATAATCTTTCGCTTGCTCAAATTTCGATTGTGACATTGCCACAAAAGCAGCATTATTTAACCATATAGGCTGATTTTTATTCAGGATAATTAATTGCTTATAAATCTCTTCTGCTTTTGACCATTGTTCGTTTTTAATATAAATCTCAGCTAATGTACCTAGTAGCACTACGTTATTGGCGTTATCCTTTAACCCTACTTCGACAAGCGCAGTAGCTTTGGTATGCTGATTTAACTTCTGATAAACCAAAGCTAAACCCGCTATGGTCCGGACCTGCCCTGATTGCTTAATGCTTAAATAGCTTTGCTCTGCTTTATCGTACTGCTTATTGAGGTAATAAGAATGTGCCAGTGTTTCGATAAAACGCGGCGTTGTTTTAGCGTCGCCATCAAACGCTAAAAGCACTTCAATTGCTTCATTAGGCCGAGACTCTTCATTCAAATAACTCGCTAGCGCTAATAATGGCTCTAAAGAGTCAGGAGCCCAGGCGATAGATTTCTCATACGCCGCAACAGCAGCAGAAAACTTTCTGTCACCTTGATATGCTTTCGCGATGTAAAAATAAACCTGCGATTTATTCGCATCATATTTGAGTGCATCTCGATAACTTTCTATGGCCAATTGCGTCTGTTTAGTATTTAAATATAAACGTCCCAATAATAGGTAGAGTTTGGCGGTTTTCTGCTGCGATAGGAGAAAACCATTGATAGCCTCAATGGCTTCATCATAGCGGCGCTGTCTGGCTAAACTTGTAACAAAGCTAATCATTAGCGCTTCACTATTGGGCTGCTGTTTTAAGGCATTTTGATAGCTTGAGCTTGCTTTGGCTTGCTGCCCCATACGCTCAAATTGATTGGCAAGCGCTTTTAACAATTGAATATTATTAGGCAACTGTACTAACGCACTTTGTAGTTGTGTTAAGGCTTTATCCGCTTGCCCCATTGCACTCGTTATTTCGGCTAAACTGATCATTGATTTAATATGTAATTCGTTCAGTGCCAATGCCTGTTTAAAGTGCAGTTGCGCTTTTTCTAAATCACCAATGGTTTGATAAACAAAACCTAAATGATGTTGGAACTCTGGGTTTTCTGGTTGCAGTAAACTTAGCTTTATGGCAATTTTTACTGCAAGATCAGTTTTACGCTCCTTCAGGTAAGACTTAACTAATAAAAAGCCAGCAAGCACCTGTTGCTGATCATTAAAGTCGCCCTCGTTTAGCAACTGAATTGCCGTAACAGTTTGGTTCAGTGATAAATAAGTTTTAGCCAGTTGAATATCGACACTACCGGATGGTTGTATATTTTTAACTTGCTGGAAATATGCTAACGCAGCTTCGTACTGTTGTAACTCAAGATAACAAACAGCTAGCAAGGTAAGCAGTTGACTATTGCCACCATGTTGAATATTCGCCTTAACCAGTTGGCTCTTAGCGTCATCATAAGCGCCTTGTTCCATTAAAATTCGCGCCATTAATATTTTCGCATTAACATTGAAATTATCTATTTCAATGTATTGACTAAAATAGTCTTTGGCCAACAGGTATTGATTTTGTTGATAGAAAATAACGCCAGCAAGATATAAATATGATGGACTAGTGCGTAAATCAGCTGCTGATATTTTCGATAAGGTCTGGGCAGTTTCTTCTATTAATTTTTTACTACTAGCGGTGTCATTATCTTTTACAGCAATTGCCGCCTGGATAAATTTAGCTCGCGGTTCATTCGGTACATTTTTTAATATTAACAAGGCATCATTTTGCGCGCCGTTATAGTCTTTTAACTCAAATAATAGCGTTGCTCTAAGGAGCAGTGCTTCAATGTTCTCAGCGTTATTCAACAACACGCGGTTAATACTTAGCAATGCATGATTTATATTGCCAATGCGTTGCTCTATAGTCGCTTTTAATAGCCATGCTTTTTCTGGCGGAAAAGGAATATTTATCACCTGATCAACTAAAATATTGGCGTCATGATATTGAAAGCGATTTACTTTAAGCTGGGCCAAGCCAAGCATGGCGTCAAAATTACTATGATTTAGCAATAACGCTTGATTAAACGCCTCTTCTGATAAAATTAATTGCCTTAGTCCTAAGTGAGCTAAGCCTTTTAAAACAAACATTTTAGCGGCAAAGATTTTATCAATATAATTATTATTGAATAAGCTGAGCATTTCATTGTATTTGTTTTGCATTAATAATGCGCTACTGCGTTGTAAGGTAACTTGTTTGTGATCCCCGCCAAGCCCTTCAATAATATTTAATTCTGTTTCAGCTAAGCTAGCTTGATCAACCGCAAGTAATAATTCAACCATAAGAAAACGTGCAGGAATATTGCTAGGCTGCTGATTAATAAGATTCTTAATATGTATTTTTGCTTCATCATACTGATGCTCGTTAAACTTTTTATTAGCCAATTCAAACAGTTCAGAAGCACTCACAGAAAATACTGAGAGTGTAAAAAATAAAAAGATAAAATGCCTAGCAAGTATTAACATATGACTATCAAATATAGGTCGACTAATATATTATTACATTATCTTCATTAATCACTATCAAATGCAATTTAAAAACACCTTGATTTGTCTAACGTCTTTTACAAAGTATGATGATATTGTCAGATTACTTTACACTCTATTATTAAGGTAGTGGCATAAAGCAGCATAAGTCACTGCTTTCAAAGACAAATAAATTTAAGGCATAATTATTGCAGTCTATTACTATATAACGATATTTTTGAAAACAAGGACATCAAGTGAAAATTAACAAATGCCTCACGTTTTATACTAACGCTTTACTCGCTAGCTTTTGCTTAATACTAGCATTTCCAAGTATGGCGACATTAACTGAAATGAGTTTAAGCTTTCAGGTTGATGGCGATAACGATTGCGGTAACGATAAATACTTTCATAATAGCGCCAACGGCAATGGCTTTAGTGCTTGTGAGATTTTTTATAAAGACCCCGACGGCAGTAATGTTCAATATTTAGATGTTAGCTCCGACGTCCTTGCTAAATTCGATAAAGACACAAATAACTGGAGTTACTCTGCTGATGCTCTAGATATAAGTTTTAGTGGTAATAAAACTGGCAGTTGGGAATATAACCGTCAAAACACGAGTTCACCTGACATTCGTTTTTGGACTGCAAAAGCGGGTAATGGTTTTAAATTGTTTTGGATGGTAGACGACACGCTAACTGCCCAAGCGGCATGTAACCCTGATGCTTTTACACTAGACTGCCTCAATCTAGCAAAGGCTGTAACTGGCGGTTCTTGGTCGACACCAAGTGGCAAAGGTTTATCACACTTAACGTTTTTCGGCGGGACTGACGATAACGATACCCCATGCACTAATTGCCCCGTAATAGCAGTACCAGAACCACAAACCATTATTCTGTTTGGCTTTGCTATTTTAGCATTAGCTACACGCCAAAAACGTCTAACCTTGTTTAAGGTTAGAAAAGACTAACTCTTAAATAATATATCCGCAGTCCTAGCTATTCTTAATATCTAGGACTGACACGAAGCTAATATACTATTACCATATTCTCCTGCTCCCACACTCACCTTTTAGGCACTAAGCTAGTTATTCTACCTTTAGTACCAACTTGCCGATATTTTCATTATTCAGCATTACCTGATGAGCAACTTCAACCTCATGCCAGCTATATTGTTGAAAAATAACTGGGCTTATTGAACCTAATTCAAGGCCATGATAAAAGTCATGGCAAAAGGCTTTAATTAACTTGGTTTTATATTCATCACTTCGGCTACGTAAGGTGGTGGCATGAATATTTACCCGCTTGGCAAGCATTTTTGCGACATCAACTTTTTCGGCAAAGCGGCCACCGAGCATTGACAGCATGACAATGTGGCCATCTAGCGCACAAACGCCTATGTTCTTATTTAAATACTCTCCTGCCACCACATCGACAATAACGTCATAATTTTGTTTTTGCCGCTTGGCCCATTGCGCAAAGTCAGTGTGTTGATGATTTATCGCTTCATCCGCGCCTAATGCTTTACAGGCCGCTACTTTATCTTCGTTACCCACAGTTACAGTGATGTGACAATTAAGCTGTTTAGCCAGCTGTATAGCCGCAGAGCCTACACCGCTAGCACCCGCATGAATCAGCACATTAGCTTTTGGCTGTAAATTAGCAATGGTGAATAATCCTTGGTAGGCGGTTAAATAAACCTCAGCTATTGCTGCACCTTCGCCATAGCTTAAGTTTTCAGGTAGTGGGATTAAATGATCAGTTTTGACTTTAACGTATTCTGCGTAGGCACCTCCGGGCACAATAGCAAAGACTTTATCGCCCACTTGCCACTGTGTTTGTTGCCTGCCAATGGCGACAAGTTCGCCGCATGCTTCAATTCCTAAGATGTTTGATTCACCTAGTGGTGGTGGATATTTCCCTTGTTTTTGTAAAATATCTGCCCGATTAACACCAATAGCCCTAACCTTGATTAAACATTCATCACCGCCTATTGTCGGCTTTTCTACTTCATCAAAATTCAGCTGCTGTTGTTCATTAATGGCTATATATTGCAATTTACTTCCTTATTATCGGCTGGTGCTACAAGCGATATTTTGTCATATTTAACCTTAAACAGCCTCAAATATAAAAGTAATATACTGATAACATTTTCAAAACGTTTAACTAATCGCAAAAAAATGATGCTCCTGCCATGGCACTTGTTTAGCTTCTACATTGACCACTTCAGCTTGTGGCGGACCTTTTGCCAGCCAATCCAGCATTTTATCAACTTGCTGCTTTTCTCCACAGATTAACACCTCAACATCGCCATCAGTTAAATTACGCGCGTAGCCACTTAAACCATGTTCAATCGCAACTTGCTGACTAGAAGCTCGAAAGTAAACTCCTTGGACCTTGCCGCTCACATGCGCCATATAACTTACATTCATCATCTTCCACCTTAGGATAAGCTTATTGTTATTTTTGACTATCATTCCCAACTAATACGCGAAATGAAAAATAGTTAAAATAGAACATTGCGCCGACGTCATGCATTGACTAAACTCGCGCAATTATTATTGTTAATTATAAGTATAGCCATATGTCAGCAAGAATTTATTTAAAAGTTGCTCGTGAGAAATCGTTACGCCGAAAACATCCATGGATTTTTTCTCAAGCAATCAACAAAATTAAAGGTAACCCTTTACTTGGTGATACGGTCGATGTCTTTGATAACAAGGGCAACTGGCTAGCTAAAGGCGCATACTCGCCAGAATCTCAAATAAGAATTCGGGTCTGGAGTTATGATATTGACGAAGAAATTGATAGCAGTTTTTTTCGTAATAAATTGTTAAGCGCACAAAAAAGGCGTGATTGGTTTATCGAAAAAGGTGGCTTAACCGGTTATCGACTTATTGCCGGTGAGTCTGATGGACTGCCAGGCATTACCATTGATAAATACGACAACATCCTCGTTTGTCAGTTACTTAGCGCGGGAGCTGACTTTCACCGCTATACTTTGGTGGAGTGCCTTAAAGAGCTCTATCCTGGTTGTCATATTTATGAACGCTCTGATGTAGATGTGCGTAAAAAAGAAGGCTTAGAGCCAGTAACAGGCTGGTTGACAGAGCCACAAGAGTCAACAGAATGTATTATTGAAGAACACGGTATTAAAATTCATGTTGATGTTGCCAAAGGCCACAAAACAGGCTTTTACTTAGATCAACGTGATTCTCGCCTTGCGGCTGGAATATATGCCGAAAATAAAACGGTATTAAACTGTTTTTCTTATACCGGTACTTTTGCTTTACATTGCGCGGCGGGCGGCGCGAAAGAAGTGATCAATGTTGATGTTTCTGAATCGGCATTAGAACTAGCCAAACAAAATGTTGAGCTAAATCAGTTAACCGATAAAAACATTTCCTTCGTTAAAGCTGATGTTTTCAAATTATTACGTCAGTATCGTGAAGAAAAACGTACTTTCGATATGATAATTCTTGACCCGCCTAAGTTTGTTGAGTCAAAAGCTCAGCTAACGGGTGCGTGTCGTGGCTACAAAGATATCAACATGTTAGCGATGCAGTTGCTTAATCCTAATGGCACCTTGTTAACTTTTTCTTGCTCGGGCTTAATGGAGTCAAACTTATTTCAAAAAGTGGTTGCTGATGCGGCATTAGATGCAAAAAGAAATGTCTACTTTGTCGATAGATTGCACCAAGCAGGCGATCATCCGGTATCGTCAAATTACCCAGAAGGTTATTACCTCAAAGGTTTAGTTTGCCAAGTTGAGTAATTAACGGATTAGCTTATATTCGTAGCTAGAACTCTAGCTACGAATAATGGCACTTAATCTATTTCAGTAATATTAACGCCGATCAAATAACAGTTTGGGCTATCTTCCGTCACTCTAACGACTTTACCTTTAACATCTAGCGGTTGAACAGAATTGTTAGCCGATTCAACATGAACACGTACGGCAGTATTCATTTCTAGTGGATGTGACATCTCAATGGCTATGCCAGTTGCACTTAAATCACGACAAGTCGCTAAAATTTTACTATTAGCCTC
>TARA_R110000737_G_scaffold54680_1_pt1 | contig 10369 bp, 11 predicted proteins | sample TARA_R110000737 | Tara Oceans TARA_R110000737 (sample SAMEA4398027) | marine metagenome | biome: Polar Biome; feature: [SRF] surface water layer (ENVO:00010504); material: water (ENVO:00002006), including particulate matter (ENVO:01000060) such as... | depth 5 m
TTCATTTCTTTCATATTTCCAACAGCTTTGTACTTGCCTTTAGCAATGTCTACATTCTCTGAGATTCCGTACCAATCGCTTACATTTAGTAAGTCTATTACATTTTTTATCATAATTATGAGCAGTTAGCTGTTGGTACATCATTAGGTAGTCCATTCCAAAACTCTCTTATTATATTTCCATCACTGTACAGTCCACTTAGAGGAGTTGTTCCTGATGGGTCTTGATATAGAAACTCTGCATTAGCAAATGTTGTGGGAGATGATGATGAACTCATATATATACTAATTGGATTACTTGAAAATGCTTGACAAGCTCTGCTTTGAACCGATGAATATTGACCTCTATTCTTAGCATAACCTAGTGATACTGGAGTTACAGCTAAAGTAGGCTCTTCAAATGAAGTTGGAATTTGAGGTGAAAAGTTAGGTACTATGTTAATAAGCTCTAAATCTGTCTGACCTGTTGTTATATTTGTGCTCATTGTATTTATATGAAACAAATTGTCGTGTATTTTTATTTGGTCATTAAGTTTATATGTCGTCAGCACTTTTGCGGGTAAATAGGCATTGTATTTAAATATTCTTTTCTTTGCCTCGTAAATACTCGTTACGTAAGTGCTGTAATATATAGCGAATAAAGAACTATCTGAAATAATTTCAACCCCATTATAATCTATGTATGAATCTAATGTATCTACTCTATTCCATTCATCAAACTCACTATCAAAATTTAAGTTAAATGCAGGTGCTGTTTCAGCAGTCCCACCACCGGCTTCATTTGAGTTAGAAGGTCTCCAGTATTGTGATATACCAAATGCCGTTCCTGAAATCCAGTTTATCTTTTTAGTAGAATCGGATATAGTTTGATTTATTCCATAAAACAACAGAGGCTCAATATCTTCAGGATTGTAATTTCCTATAGGGACAGGAGAAATTTCTGTAGAATCTTCGTGACTAAAAGTTCCACCTGCTGCGTAACCCCATTGAATTTCAGTATCACTTCCTGCAACTCCTGAATCATAAAGTCTCTCATATTTTAAGTGAGAAAATGGAAGTTCAACCTTATATTCTTCTCCTATAAAATCAAACGCATCTCCTTTAGGATAAGAGGTATTACCAAAAACTCTATTGTGAGTTGCTTTATGTTGCTCCATTAAAACCGTATTGGTTTCCTCGTACTCAAAAGAAACTTTAGTAAATGGTCTTGCCACTTGTACCGAATGACTTTCTACATCTATTGAATCCGATAAATCTATAGTTCCTTTGGATATGTTTGTTCTAGCATCAGAATAATAATCATCTAAAGTTTTTACATCAATAACTGGATTGTAATTACCGTTTGAATCTAACGGAATAGGCTCGTTAACATAAGCAGTTAAGTTAAACACTTTAAATAATCCTGTTAGAAAGTCTAAAATCTTCATATCAGGAAGTTGACTTGCAATTTTCATATTAGCAAGTGTAGTCCCGGTTCCGTTATTAAAAACAGTATAATCTGAAGATGTAACACCGGAGTATAATGATATACCATAAACCCTGCGTTTTAGCTTTAATGACGATTGAAAAGTAACATTTCCATCAGCTTCAGCCACCCAAATAATCTTATAATCTATTGCTTCCGCAGCTTTTTCTGTACTATTTTGTCTTTCAGAAGCAAAGTAAAATGTTACAGTAGGAACAGGGTCGCTACCAGTAACTACTTTTTCTCCTATAGTGTTTCCTGTGATTTGGTCTATAGCCTTTATTGTTACACTTCTCGTAGATGGAGTTATGTTTGAAATGGTTATTTCACTAGAGTAACTATATGAGCTTATTCCTCCTGTTCCTCCGGCTACTGTATCAGCTACTTCTGTCTTAAAGCTCCAAACATCATTGACTATTGTTAATTTTTCTTTTTCATTAGATGAGGAGAAACCTGCAAACCTAACAGTCTCAATGCCTTCTGAATTATAATCAATTATTCTTCCGCTATCCCTAGAAAGCCAAAGATATAAATTCTCTAACTGAGTAACTCTCTTGTCATCATCTGTGTCAAAGAACCCTGTAAAATCTATAGAATATTTTTCCTCTATAGCTTTTATTATTTTAATTACTTTTATTGCGGGTTTTAAATCGAAGTAATCCAAACCCCTAGTTGTGCTAGGAGTTGGAGCGCTAAATAAATTTCCACTATAATTTGTGGTGTCCGTTGGACTAGCTGCGGAATCGAAGTAGAGTCTTTTTTCAGGTGTTATTAAAGGGTAAATAATACTTCCATTGCTTAAACCAGTTGTGAATCCTGTCTCTACATTAGCTGCTGAATACGTGTGATTATATTCCTCTAATTCCCCAACCAAAGATTGAAGTGTGTGGTCTTTTATCTTGTCTTTCAATAAAACTAATCCCCCGTAGAAAACCAAAGTGTAAGTATTAGCTACATTGTTCTTTAGGTTACACCCTTCCACATAGATGAAACCTTCCCTAAATGGTGCGTGATTTAATTCTATTTTAGCTCTTTTCTTAGTAGTGGCATTAAACCCATCTATATCAAAGTTATAGAAGTGTTTGAATAGCTTGTTATTTCTATCATTTGCAGGAACAGTAAACGTCTGAGAATAGTCAGAGAAAACCTTAGCTATATCTCTTACATTTTGAATGCTAGAGGTCAAGCTAATAGTTTCATCATCGAATAAGTCAATTCTATTGTCCTCAATATATAATTGTACGTCTATCATCTAATGTCTTGTATATAATTGTTAGCATATTCAAACTCAATAGTAAAGTTTATTAACTTTTCATTTAGCTGAGTTTTGATATTAAACGATTGCGTTTTAGGTACTACAGGTCTTAAACCTCCCTCTTCGTGAATCCAACAGTATTCCGTAACCATAAGCTGTCTTATAACCTCATTGTGGTCTTCCGTTATATACCCTGTATTTAATTTAAGATTCTTTGTTGCCCTTATATCTAATGCCTTTCTCGAATGGTCATATTGACTGTAACTTATTCCGGCAGTTGTATTTAGTATAGAACGCTTGTAATCTTCTCTCTGAGTTTCAAATGAGTCATCTCTACGTTTAAAGAACCAAAGGTCTTGAATTGCTCCGAATTTATTCATAAAAGACATCTTATAAGGTATATGTTTGCATTCCTCGACATATCTTATTTCAATACTCTTTGTTGTTCCATCTGCCCTAGTTAAAGTAAACTTAGTAGCTCCCGGTGCTACTGGTGATTGGTCTGAAACACCTTCTGTAGAGGACTCTCTTGTCGATTCTAAGTCTGTTGTATATCCTCCTGTATTTGTTCTTATGTCTGTGGTGTCTATTGTATGACGAGTAACTGTACCTCCGTATGTGTCTGACTGCAATAAAGAGCCTCCACTAAAGTATTCTACTTTAAATATTCCATCTTTATTGATAGAGGTGTAAACGGGTATATAGGCTTGTTCCCCTTCTTTAACAAAGACAACATCATTAGATATTAAAACATCATTGCTTAGTACTGGATTTATTCCATCTTCAAAATCTCCATAACCAAGGAATGCCATTGCTAAAAATTCCTTAGTGTCGGTTGTGCCATCTGAGAATATTCTAGATATATCATATTCCACCCAAGCATTTTGCTGTATATTGGAGTAATCTCCATTAAACTTCACGTCAATATAATCCTTAACAAGCTCCGCTATTTCAAATACAATTTCTTGATTCTCTGCTAAAACCTTTTTAGTTAATGTATATTGAGGATTTAATGGCTTGTTACCTCTTTCTCCGGTATATACATATAAATTTAATGTTGCATCTGTTAGTGTCATTTTTATTTTTATTATGAGTATAAAGCTCCGTTAAAACTAGCAAGATTTAAGTCTGCACCACGTCTATCAAGTGCTATCTGCAATAAAATCTCCGAACCGGAAGTTGCTGTTAAACTTGGGTAAGTAAATGGAACGTGACGTTCTTGAGTTGAAGTTATTTTTTGTATCTCATACCCTAATTCATATATTTTATTCGCAGAGGCTGTCCATCTACCTATAGCTCCGCCTTTACCGAAATCTCTAACTGGTGTTGTATTTATTTCTGATAAACCATAATTACTATTATGATAATGAAGTCTTGAATCTGCCCATTTATAAGTTGATGCCGTACTATTGTAAAATACAGCCGTACTCATTATCCTTACTTGAGGAGCAAATATTTCGTTATATGGTCTATTCATACTACTACTAGCACTACAAGTAAATCTAAACCCTATTTTATTAATACCTTTATTCATAGACGAAGAATTTACTAATATTGGAGATTTTGCGACTATATAACCTTGAGTTCCCATAGCGGCATTATCCGCCGGAGTTAATTGATATTCAGATGCGATTATATTAGTTAATACAAAAGATTTATTACCTCCCGGAGCTTGTGATGCCCAATCTAAACTTCCATTAGCAATACTTTTAACTACAGTACCATTTATTAATATTTCTAATCCTAAATCAGCTTGAGCAGATGCTCTAGTTGCAACACCTCCTGCAAGTTGATAATCAGGTTGTCCAAACTCAATTATTAAGGCTTCGGAATTCTCTATAAGATTACCTGTTGTTCCTGATACAGTGGGAGCTGCGTTCCTAGATGTATCTGCCGCACAACTAGAAGTTAAAGATGCTCCAAAACTATCTAATTCTTTAAGTATTCTTAACTCTATTTTAATTGAAGGAAATGCTTCACTTGTTCTATTGACAACAATGTTTCGACTATCAAGAATAGTTGAAACCAAACCAGTTAATTCACTTTGAGGCACTCCTAAATTAATCATATCTTGGGCATAATTACTATAACCTCTATACCCGTAATCTGTTTGAACCCCATTTACAGTTATTAATATTTTTACGGGAACACTAAAAGTATGTGTTATTGTGAAATTGCCAATTCTATTCCTAGCATCTATACTAAATATTCTTGTTCCAACATCTTTACCTATACTAATTAATTCCCCACACCCAAGGCTATCTTCCGGTATTGTTGGTATTACATTCGTTCCTTCGCAGTTTGACTCCGGCACTTTTACTGCTGTTACTATACCACTTGAGTCCCAAGTGTATATATGGCTTAAATACTGCTTATATACAGGCTGTCCTAAAAGAGTAGCTGTTGATTTCTGACAAGGGTTAATTCCAGTCTCTAGAATTGTTCCGTTCTCTATTCCATAAGCTATAGTGCCTCTAGTTGCTGCAACTGTTAACGCAGCTCCGTTTTCATCATAAACTTGGTCTCCAACTTGCATCGGTAGTCTGTTAGATTTATATTGAGAATATCCATATTGACTCCTCTTGTAGCTAGTTTCGCTTGGACCATTGCATTCTCCACATATAAACTCAGATTCTAATTGCGCTTCAGTGTAGGATGATATATCTGTTTTTAAAGTACCTACAGTATCAGAATAGTTTATAACACCTCCCCATTGATAAAGTGTTACAGTAGGTGTTGGTGGTGTAGGTGATGGCGGTGATTGTTCATTCACTTGCACATAGAACGGACTTCTTACGTTAATCTTTTTTGTAGCCATTTTATTTTATAATATAATTATCTCCTTCTTTAGTATAACCTGCTTCAATCATTATTTCATCAATATTCATTTCCATATCTTTATATGCCGGTTCCTCTATCGAATTTATTCTACTCATTGCTTTATCAATAGCGTCATCTATAAAGTTGGTAGGTTGTGTTCCAATTTTACCTATGCTTTTCTGTATATTCTTAGCTACTTGAGCTATCTTCATATCAGTAAGTTTCACAAACGAACCACTTCTGTCTTTTAACTTTACAGGTTTTGACCTAATCCATTCTATTAATTCTCCTACAGGTGGAGCTACCTTGACTCCTTCGTCTACACCCTGTCCATAAGAATTACCTTTTATTGGGTAACCAAATGCGTTATTAGATTTACTAGAAATTACGTCTAAACTTTTGCTTAAACTTCCTGAGCTGTTTATTGGAGAGTTTACGCTTCCACTCTTGTACTTCCTAATCCTGTTTCTTCCTAATTCTATCTTTAATAGCTTAACGATTCTATTTGAGAAATTACTTAGCCAAGCGTTTGTATTGTTAAATTTAGCTACTAAAGACACGACCCTCCATTTGCGTTAATCAATGCCATCTCTGTATTGGGTACTTCTATATTTAAAACTAAACTCCATCCGGTCAATAGATTTTCGAACCTATCTTCAAACAGAGTAGCATTAGCCGATTCCAATAATTCATAATTATTCGTTTGCATTCCTCCTCTACGAAGCGAGCTTTGAAGTCCATTAACCACAGTAAGCATTGTATTGAGAATATCTTGCTTGTTATCCAAGCCTCTATAAGGCAAAGTCTCGCTTTGTTTGTCATCTTTATCTTCATCGACAATATCCATCACTATTACATTAATTCCAAAAGTCATTGTATGGTCTGAGAAAGTAACGTCATTTACGTTTACGTGGGAGAGAGGGAATATGCTTTGCTTAGACAAATCGACTTCCATTATATCACCAAAAGTAACTGTGGTGACATTCTCATTACCGTTGAGGTAATTGTAGATATTGTCTATTAAGTCGTAATATGTTTTCATTTTTTATATGCTTTCTTTAGCAACTTTGCTTCTAATTCGTTTTTCTCTTTCTCAAACACTAAGTAGTTTAAACACTTGAAAAGGGACTCTTGTGTAACTCTGTCAAATTCGAGGACATTTCCTTTAGCGATTGCATATATTGACTGATACCATCCCCATTTTTGTCCAAAAGCTCCTTCGGCAGAGAAGTCTTCCCCTGTTTCATCTCCTGTTCTATAAAGTTCAGGGTAGCTATCGATAACTCCTTCCCTAAATCGTAAAAAAAAACCATTGAACTCATTACGGCATCTAACGGCATTTCTTTCATTATCTCCCTCACCTCATCATTCGGCTCATAAGGTGCTATAGTATATTTATCTTTTGACTTAAAGTTTACAACTCTGTAGAGGACTGCCATAGCTTTATGCATTTGTTGCCAGTCTACGATTGTATTCTCTAAGTCGATGTATTCCCCTAAAGAAATATCGTCTAGCTTAGGTATAAAACCGAATTCCACCTCTCTAAGGGTAAAGTGTTGTATTAGCTTATCCTTTTGTTCGAATGCCTTAGTAATTACTTCTATGACCTTCTCAGCTTCTTTTAGCGGTATCTTGTCAACCTCGTTTAGATTCACATCACAAAATATCTCAATTAGCTTTTTATTTACAAAGTCAACAGATAAACTGTCATCTTTGTTTTCGTCTATAACTTTCATATACTTTTGGTATTGACCAAGAGTTATATCGCCCAATGTTGTTGGAACGCTTAAAGTTATTTTCCTACTTTTTCCCATATACTATAGTAATAGATTCCTGATTAATTGTACCTCAACATAAAGATAATGATTTTGATTGCTTTTTTTTATTATATATATATATATATTATATATACAGTTACTTGTTACTTGTAACTTAATATAACATAACTTAACAGGTAACTCTATAAATTTATATATTCAGAGAAAAAGTATATATACAGTTACTCGTAGCACTTGTAACTTTATAATAGAATGGCAGGTGGAGATTATATAGTATTATTCCTGTCGTAGATTACGCAGTATAATTCCCAAAGTTTTAGTGCCATCTCCTCGTAGCTGTATTTTACTCCGCTTCGTTGAGTAGTGCCGTTGTCGAATATTTCAATCTCATAGGTTTTCTCTTCCCATTTTCTTGGCACAGGATAAACCTTGATGTTATTCTTAATGCACCATCTAAAACAATTCCATTGGTCATTCCTAAAGATGGGAATGTTCTTATGCTGATTAGGTAGCTTGTTGCGGTTCATAGATGCAAGATAGTGAATTTGTTTTAAGTATTATAATGTGGCAGGTGGAAATATGTCTTGTGAGGAGAGTTTGGTGTAATACACTCAGACCCCGAGCAACTGGGCAGAGTCCCCCCATATAACGCATTCTAAGGTACTTTTAAGCGACTTTAGTATATTGCAAGGTGTTCGTATATACCTGAGCATATTTGAGTGCCTTAAAACGTCTTATATAGCTTATAGCCTTAAATCGCATTCTAAGTAGTTCTAAGGGCATTAAATTAGTAACTGGCATTGAGGCATAGGAATTATAATAAAATACAAAAGCGATTCTAAGCGTTTCTAAGGGTATATATTAAACTGAGGGGTATGTGAGTATAGTAAATTGGTTTGAGTGGCTTAAAATGAACGTGAGGTAGCTTAAAATGGACGTGAGGGGAAAGAAACGTAGCATATCACCCTATATTTAATCTTGCTTTATTGATTCTCAATACATTAGCCAATTACAGGGCATAAAAAAACCCTCAGTCAAGAGGGTTAATGATTATTATTATTTATTTTAAGTTCAATTGTTATTCAAGTAATGCAGCATCACAATGTTCACCGCACTGGCTGCAAATGTCGGAATAATATATTTCAGCACTGCAACAATTAGAGACCATCTCTCGGTCTTCGATAGGGTCAAACCCTTTTAAATATTCATCGCTCATAATAATTTAGTTTAATTTTTTACTGATTCAGTTATAAACATTTTGTTTTCCTTCGCTATCTTTTCCAATACAGGCAAACATTTGTAGTAAATAATCTCACTTTGGAAAGTAGCTATTTTTTCCGCATATCTCCCGTCTTCTAAGTATACTTTTATCATAATAATTTAGTTTTAATGGTTTCTATTTTGTTTGTTTCCTTATTTAGGTATGTAGTCGTTCCATCTGTCCAGTTTATGGAATAATGCGCCCTGTTATCCTCCTTAACCTTATTCCTAAGGTGCTCAAATTGTATTCTATTGCCCATAATTGAAAATATTATTAACGTTCCTATAAAAGCTTTCAACGGGGCTTGTAATATCAATAATATTACATTGCGCCTGAACTAACTTATTATAATAATTGTCAAAATGCTGCAAGCTTCTAAAGCGTTTTATAGTGTTTATTGTTTTTCCGTTTTTCATTTTGTAAGTGATTTCCTTTGTAAATGTTTCTTTTTGTTTCATAGTGTCAAAATTATTAGTATTAATAAAAATAGTATTGGTGTAGTTAAAAATAATAGTGCGCTCATAATGTTCTTTTTTTAATGATATACTAAACCTACTTTGTGGTTATTAGTAAAGAATTTTGTTGCATTTAAATCGTTTTTAGATGCGTTGATATATCCCGCCTTTTCTAGTTCTTCAACACTATTGAAAATCTTTGCGTGCCTATCCGTTTTAACATTTATAAGTTCATCAACTTTTGAGCCCTCCGAAAATATTATATCAAAATTTTCAGGTATTGCCAATCCTTTAAACAAAGGAATGCTTTTTGTGTAAGCATAAAAATTAACGTTTGGGTTTTGATTCGCTATTTTAAACCACTTTTGAATATAGGCATTGGAATAAAAATCCCCTGAATCGTGTACCCTTAAAAAGTCTACTTTTTTACGTTTTATTTCCTTATTCATTAGCTCAATGAAATTATCTTGTTTTGTTATTTCATATCGCTTTTCAAATGCGGGTTTCACATTAGACCAAGAATAAGCTCCTTTTTGTGCATAGCAATACTCAACGCACTTATCCGCAAAGGGACAAATGATTTTTCCTGTAATACTTTTATATGCGGTAATACCGAAATTAAAAACCCGTTTGCCAATTATCTTAGACGTGTTTTTTAGTTTTGTGTTTTGTGTTAAAAGTTCCATAGTTTTATTTAGTTTTAATATGGTTTATTAATGCTTTTTTTAGTTCGTTTATGGTTTTTGTGTCGAACCATTCTAAAAATTCGTGAATATCTATATTAATAGTTGTTTCTATACTATCGCCGAATTCAAGACCTTTTTTAGCATCGTCACACGTCCATTCGACAAAGCCATTTAGCACAAAAAATATGTCTTTTCGTTTCTTTGGGCAGGTTCTTGAAACAATTTCGTTTGCGGTTATTCCTATTAATTTCATAATCTTATAATGTTAAAGGTTATTAATACAGGTATTAAAATTAGCATTGCTAAAAATAAGTACCTACTAAAATTGTCAATAGTTCTAATAATTTGTTTTTGTGTTTTCATAGTGTTTTAATTTAGTGTTAATTATTTATTCTTTCTTCAAACAATACTACAAGTTGACCGCATCCCTCCACTAGTTCATCCATATAGGCAATATCCTTTTTTATCAAAGATGAAATAACACCTCTTAATTTGTGTATTGGAATTCCTGTTGCATAACTTAAGTCAGTTGGATGTTCGCAATAAACATCCTCAAAAACTTCGCTTTCCTTTAATGCTTCGTAAACTTTCAATTCTAGTTCTGTTAAATTTTCCATAGTAGTTAATGTTTTAATTCCCCATAAAAGTAA
>TARA_R110000737_G_scaffold115473_2_pt1 | contig 10350 bp, 8 predicted proteins | sample TARA_R110000737 | Tara Oceans TARA_R110000737 (sample SAMEA4398027) | marine metagenome | biome: Polar Biome; feature: [SRF] surface water layer (ENVO:00010504); material: water (ENVO:00002006), including particulate matter (ENVO:01000060) such as... | depth 5 m
TTTCAGCAACCGCGAAACCAAAAACGGCAGCAAAACCTAAAGCTTCTCCAAAATCAACTGCAGGAAAGAAAGTAGCCACCCCAAAAGGTGGTACGAGCAGAGGGAAATAATTGAAGAAAGATATTCTCGAATAAAAACTGAAGTCGTCCCGTAATTTTCGAGACGACTTTTTTAATGATTAATAAAATGAAACTAGAAAGAGTAGAACGGAAATTTGTTGATAATAACTTGGAAATTAACTCATGGGAAATGATTCTCCCCTATTTTGAAGATTTGACGAAAAGAGAAATTTCTAGCCGAACTGAACTGGAAAACTGGTTAAAGGATAAAAGTGAACTTGAAGCAATTCTTGAAGAAGATATGGCTTGGCGATATATAAAAATGACCATCGATACGACTAATGATGAGTTCGCTAAAGATTACGCCTTTTTCGTGAATGAAATTTCGCCAAAAGCTGCTCCGTACGACGATATTTTGAACAAAAAATTAATTAATTCGGCAGGCAGAGAAGAATTAGAGAAAGATGATGCTTACCGTATTTATTTCAGATCTGTCAATAAAAGCATCGATTTGTTTCGAGAAGAAAATATTCCATTAGAAACTAAAATTCAAACCAAAAGTTCGGAATACGGCACTATTTCTGGGGCTCAAAATATCGAATGGGATGGCGAAACAATCACGATGCAAAAGGCTGCTAATTTTCTGAAAAATCAAAACCCTGAATTAAGGAAATTGGCTTTTGAAAAAATGACAGAGCGTCGGAGTAAAGATATTGAACCGTTTGAAGCTTTGTTTGACGAGCTCGTTAAATTGAGACACCAAGTAGCAATAAATGCAGGTTATTCTGATTACAGAGATTACAAATTTGATGCATTAGGGCGTTTTGACTATACAAAAGAAGATTGTTTCGATTTTCATAAATCGGTGAAAGAACATATTGTTCCTTTGGTACGTGAAATTCAAAAGGAACATGCTGACAAAATGGGTTCGGCAAAAGTTAAACCATGGGACACAGAAGTTGATCCAGATGGCCTTGAACCGCTTAAACCTTTTGAAAACGGAAAAGAACTTTTAGAAAAAACCAAATCTATATTCAATAAAATGGATTCTTATTTTGGAGATTGTCTTCAAACTATGGATGAAATGAATCATTTGGATTTAGATTCAAAAAATGGTAAATCCCCAGGTGGTTACAATTATCCCTTGTATGAAATCGGTGTTCCGTTTATTTTTATGAATGCTTCTGGGGCGCAACGAGATGTAGTTACGATGATACACGAGGGCGGACACGCAGTTCACTCATTTTTGTCTCGCAATCTTGATCTTACAGCCTTTAAAAATGTTCCTTCCGAAGTTGCTGAGCTCGCCTCCATGTCAATGGAGTTGTTGAGTATGGAATATTGGAATGAGTTCTATGATGATGAAGTAAGTCTTAAACGGGCTAAAAAAGAACAATTAATCGGAATATTGAAAGTACTTCCATGGATATCAACGATTGATGCTTTTCAGCATTGGATATACACACATCCTAATCATTCGAGGATAGAAAGACAAGCTCAATGGACTTTTCTACAAGAAGAATATGGCAATCCATTTGTGGACTGGACCGGCTATGAAGGAAGTCGAAATTATGCTTGGCATCGCCAATTACACCTTTTTGAGGTACCGTTTTACTATATTGAATATGGAATTTCACAACTAGGAGCTCTTGGTATCTGGAAAAACAGTCTTGAAAATAAAAAGCAAGCGCTAGAAGATTATAAAAAAGCCTTATCAATTGGTTATACACAAGATATACCATCTATCTATAAGTCAGCTAACTTAGCTTTTGATTTTAGCAGTAAAAACATTCAAGATTTAGCCAAATTCACCAAGCAACAATTGGATAAATTATAAATGAAACAATGTTGTTGGCAAACCAAAGCTGTATTCCATACGTATGGTATTGTAACAGCATAGACAAATTTAAAATATGAATATTAAACTTATTTCCATTCTTGCCATTTTAATCGTTACTATTTCCTCTTGCAAGAAAATAGATAAACTCACTCAATTCAATTTAACGTTTAACGAAACGATCACAGTCCCGGCATCATCGTTGATTAACCTGCCTTTTAATATAATAACTCCAGATATTACAAGCAATTCAGAAACTGCATTTGAAATAAATGACACACGAAAAGACCTAATTCAAAAAATTAATTTAATTAAAATGACCTTGTCGCTGAATAGTCCAGCCACAGGCAACTTTAATTTCTTGAAGAACATCGAGCTATTTCTAAATGCAGAGGATTTGCCAGAAACTAGAGTAGCATTTAAATTAGGAATGGTAAATGAAAACAAAACTCAAATTATCTTAGAAGTTTCTGAAGAGGACATTAAAGAGTATATTAAAAAAGATAAATTCTCCCTTAGATGCGCAACAACGACCGATGAAGCACTTTCGGAAGATTACAAGATTGACATCAAATACGTCTTATTCGTTGATGCCAAATTGATAAAATAAAGATTCATAAAACTATTAAAGCTCAGTTAAACACTGGGCTTTTTTTATGTTCAATGACTACTATTAACCTTAGAAATGAATCTTAAAGAATTATTTAAAACTAAGAAAAGCTCAATAAATTGAGCTTTTCTTATGTAGCGAGAGGGTCCCGATAGCTATCGGGATGAACTCTCGACCAAAACATTATAAAACAAAAAAAGCTCAATAAATTGAGCTTTTCTTATGTAGCGAGAGGGAGATTTGAACTCCCGACCTCCGGGTTATGAATCCGGCGCTCTAACCAACTGAGCTACCTCGCCATGTCCCTTTCGGGGTGCAAATATAATAGTTTTTTGAATTTTGAGTTCACCTGAATCAAATATTTTCTTACAAATATTCGCTTAGGATCGATCTTCTTCATAAAGAACTTTCGTATTGTGTTTCAAGGTTCTTAAAACCAACGAAATACTTAAGGCTACGATAAGCACGATTGTATAATTTGAATTCCACTCTAAAGAATAATCTTCAAAGAAATTGCGTAACAAATCCACAAAAAGAAAACCAATAATCGTTGCAGTAATACCTGAATACTCTCTTCTCAAGATTGTTTTAATTGAAAAAGGGATTTCACCTTTATCGTAATTCTTCATACTCGGCCAAAAAGGTGGTACAGTCATGGACCAATTTACATAAGAATCACCGAATTTTCTCTCAAGAAAACGCTCTTCAGCAAACATTATTCGCTCATAATACAACCAGAATAGCAAGGAAACTAGAATTACGTACCAGAAATTGAACGTGTACATCACGATACCAATCCACATGAAATAATTTCCCAAATACAATGGATGACGACAAGTAGAATAAATACCTTTTGTATTTAATGCTTCAGCAACTTGTTCTTTCGTATTTCTACCAGAAGTATTTTTGTTACTTGTACCTATCGCTATCCCTCTGATAATCTGGCCAATCAAAGAAATTAACGAACAGATTATTAACATAGGCAAAAAGAGCGAATCGTTCCTGTCAAGAAATTGATAATCAGTAAAGTAAACCACAGGAATGGCTAATAAGAATAAGATAACGGGAATTTGACCTCTGTATTTGAACAGTAGATTGCCGTTTTTTTCAAAAGAATGTACTAGAGCCATTGAAAAGATTTAAGTATATTTCGCAAAATAGATGCGAAGTTATAATTAATTAATAAACTACATGTCCGAGAAAAAGAAATTTGAACTCGAATTCTTACTAAACACCTCTCCAAAAGTCCTAGAAAATATGCTTTTTACTCCTGGTGGGTTGAGCGAATGGTTTGCAGACGATGTGAATATTAACGATGAAATTTACACATTCTTTTGGGATGGCAGCGAAGAAGATGCTCGACTCCTAACAAAAAGAAATGGCGAGAAAATAAAGTGGCAAAAAATGGAAGATGAAAAAGAAGGTCTAGACACCTATTTTCAACTCCAATATGAAATTGACCCGATGACAAAAACGGTTGTTTTAACAGTTACTGATTTTGAATACGAAGAAGATATGGAAGAATCCCAAGCTTTATGGGAATCTTTGATTGAAGGTTTAAAGAGAACATTAGGCGCATAAATTCCAGTTTCTTTCGTTACAACATTGAAGTTTCATTGACTTCATTGACTATCTTTGTTCTCACATGAGGTTGCCTTTAAAAAGACTTTACGTTTTTAGCATACGATCGTTTGCCGGTCCTTTCGTGGTTACATTTTTAATCTCCATGTTCATTCTGATTATGCAGTTCTTTTGGCTGTATATAGATGATTTAATGGGGAAAGGGATAGAAATCTCTATTATTCTTGAATTGTTATTATACGTTAGCGCAAGTTTAATCCCGCTAGCTCTGCCTTTGGCGATTCTCCTCTCCTCTATTATGACCTTCGGGAATCTTTCCGAAAATAATGAGCTAACTGCTTTAAAATCGAGTGGCTTATCTTTGTTTCGAATTATGAGACCGCTCACGGTGGCGGTTTTTATAATTGCCATTTGCACTTTTTTCTTTGCGAACTATATTATTCCAGTTGCAAATCTCAAATGGCGGTCGATTATTTACGACATTCAAAGCACTAAAATATCCGCAATTCTAAACCCCGGCGCGTATACAAAGGAATTGGATGGATATGCAATTAAAGTGGACAAAGTAATTGACGATAAATTCACCAACATTATCATTCATGACCATAGTGATAATACAGAAATAAAAACTATTCGCGCCGAATATGGTCGAATGTACAAATCTGAAAACGGTAAATACGTATTTTTTGAGCTCAACAAAGGAAATGTTGTTGAAGAACTTGCTGCTCAAACCCCTTTATTTGATGAGAATGGTAAAATACTATCAAATGAGAATAGTAATCATCCTTCACGACGAACGGCATTCGAAAAATCGACGTATAAAATCGATTTAACTGGATTTGCCATCAATCGATCCGAGGAAGAACTTTTCAAAAATGATTACGAAATGCTTAATGTATTTCAATTGAAGCATGCGATCGATTCACTTCAAAATAAAGCTGATACGGCAACAGCCAGATTTTTAAAATCAATAAAGGCAGATCACCCTTTGTTTCAAGCAGAAAACTTTGAACCCAGAAAAAATATTGGAAATCAAGAGTTCAAAGCATTACCAGCAAGAATAATAAAATGGGGTGAATTATCGAAAAAAGAAAAAAATCTAGCGATTGAATTCTCGCAAACCTCCATTAGACGAAAGATTGATAATTTAAATAATCAAAAGTCGTTTATGGAAACTTTTGATAATTCTGTGCGTGAATTTGACATGGAAACTCAACGAAAGTTTGCCTTAACTTATACTATAATTGTTCTGTTTTTCATAGGTGCTCCTTTGGGCGCTATTGTTCGGAAAGGGGGATTTGGCGCGCCTGTTGTCATAGCAGCACTTTTATTCATGATCTATTTTGTATTGTTTTCATTGGGCGAAAATTTAGCAAAAGAAGAGGTTGTTTCCCCATTTCTTGGAATGTGGTTTTCTTCAATGGTCTTAACGCCTGTAGCAATTTTACTCATGCGATCTGCTGTGAATGACTCACCTCTTTTCGTGATGGACAATTGGACGAAATTTTTCCGGAAATTTAAAAAAGCAGCTGATGAAAGTGCTCCTGCTAACCAATAAACCCTTCCTACCAACAATTGATGGTGGCACTTCAGCAACAAATGCATTTGTTTCTCAACTTATTGATGAAGGATTCGAAATCAAACATTTAACATTTTCTTCTGAAAAACATCCTTTTGCTTCCAAGCTTTTCGAACAAAAAGAATGGAAGCAAATTCGCACTGTAAACGTGCCCATAATCTTGAAACTAAAACCGTTTGAAGCATTAAAGGCTTTGCTCAAAGATGTTTCTTACCAACTCTCCAGGTTTGAGAGTAAAATAATGCTAGATATCTTTCAAGAATTAACGAATCGTGAGAATTTCGACTTTGTCATTCTAGATTCACTCTATTCAGCGCAAATGATTGAAAAACTCAAGAAATTCGCTCCAAAATCAAAGTTTATTCTTCGAACGCATAATGTAGAATCGAACTTAACCAAGGATAAGGCCGAAAATCATAGTAATAGACTCAATAAACTATATCTTTCGATTCTTGCAAAACAACTCGAAAAAAGGGAAAAAGAAATCATTAATCAATTTGAAATAGTCTTGTCTATCTCGGAAGACGATTCCAACAGCTTCCGTTCTTGGGGAAATAAAAATATTCAAACGCTTCCTTTCTTTGCTGAAAAATCGAACGTTAAGTGGATAGATAAACCGGATTCTTTTATGCATTTTGGCGCAATGAATTGGCAGCCAAATGTTGAGGCTTATATGCAACTCGCCAATGAACTATTTCCCAAAATTAAGGCGTCATGTCCAAATGCTCAATTGAAGGTTGCAGGTTCTTTTATGCGCTATTTACCCGCTTCAGAAAATGACTCAATTCATCATTTAGGCTTCGTGGATAATAAATTTGAGTTCCTAGCCAATAACGGTATCCTGTTGGCTCCAATAAAAAGCGGATCTGGTGTTCGAATAAAAATTATTGAAGCTCTTTCAATTGGTGTTCCAGTGATAACTACCGAAATTGGTGCAAAAGGAATACCCGCTCAAGATAACTTCGGATTGTGGGTTTGCAAAACAGATAAGGAATTCGTTGAGAATTCCATTGTGTTAGCTCAAAACAAAGAAAAACGTCAAGAGCTTTCGAAACAAGCCATGGAATTTTATAATGATTGGCGTTCAAATTTTTCGTTAAAGACTATATTCGCAAACGATGACAAAAAATAACAAACCAAGTCTGGCAGTTATTCTATCCCGTTTTCCTTATCCTTTGGAAAAAGGAGACAAACTTCGCGCGTATTATCAAATTAAGGAAATGAGTGCTTATTTTGATATTAATCTGATTTGCATTTCTGAATTTTATCCTAAAAGTGAACATATCGTTGAATTGAAAAAATACTGTTCTGAGATAAATGTTCATGTAATTCCTAAATGGCAAAGCTGGCTCTCTTGTCTTTTAGCACTTTTTACGGGAAAACCTCTACAAGTAGCTTATTTCTATAAGAATTCCGTACGTCAAAAAATTGAAAAAAAACTTCACGAACTTAAACCAAAGCATATTTTTTGTCAATTAATTCGTGTGGCCGAATATGTGAAAAATTACCATGATTGTCCTAAAACATTGGACTATATGGATGCATTTTCAACTGGAATTGAGCGAAGAATCTCTCTTGAACCATTTTATCTCAAGTGGTTATTTCAATTGGAATATAGACGATTGAACGACTATGAACGACAGGTTTACGATTATTTTGAAATTCATACTATCATAAGCCAACAGGATAAACATCTTCTTGGTACTACCCCAGCGCAAAAAATTGTCTGCATTCCGAATGGAGTTTCTAATCATTTTTTTGTCGATCATGATAAACCGAATCCAACGCATGACCTAGTTTTTGTTGGTAATTTGAACTACCCTCCAAACGTTGAGGCAGTAAAATTCATTGTTAATGCCATTTTACCCTTGGCAGAAAAAAATGGACAAAACTTTCGATTTTTGGCCGCTGGAGCCGAACCCTCTAAAAGTCTTTTGAATTTATCTCAAAAGAATAAAAATGTTGAAATTCTAGCTAACCCAGTGGACATAAGAGATGCATATTTATCGGGAAAAGTATTTATCGCTCCTATGAAAATAGGAACAGGACTCCAAAATAAGCTTCTTGAGGCAATGGCTTTGGGTATTCCTAGTATCACTACTTCCTTAGCTAACAATGCACTTAAGGCAATTCCAGGTCAGGAAATCGGAATCGCCGAAACTGCTCAAGAATTCTTGGATCAAATAAATTCACTGACAGACAATGACCTCTATAAAATTCTTTCAGAAAATGGACCAAAATTCATTAAAAAGAACTTTGATTGGGCTGCGGCTACCGAACCATTAATTTCCGCTATTAAAAATGCATAAAATTCAACTTAGAAAAGGCCAAAAGCCAGTTAAATATATATCTTTGGATTCATGAGATTTGTATACCCTTCCTTTTTATGGGCTCTCCTCCTACTGATAATTCCAATTATCATTCATCTCTATAATTTTCGAAAATATAAAACCCTTTACTTTTCAAGTTTAACGTTCTTAAAAAAAGTTGAATTAGAAAATCAGGCAACCAAAAATTTAAAGCATTGGCTAATACTGGTAAGCCGACTACTTTGTTTGCTTTTTGCCATTCTTGCATTTGCACAACCCTATATCCCAGTAAGCGATTCATCAAGTGAAGGTGGAAATCCAGTTTTGTCCTTGTACATTGATAATTCTTTCTCAATGGGACAAAAAGGAACTGAAGGCGAACTTCTGTCCGAAGCAAGAGAAAGTGCAAAACGAATTATAAAAGAAGCTAGTTCTGATACTCGATTCTTGGTCGTAACCAATGAAATGTCGGGCATCGAACAAAGAATAATCAGTAAAACGGAGGCAATGGATGCCGTGGATAAAATCGAGCTTTCACCAATGGTACGCAAACTTGGTGATGTGATGGAATGGCAACGAAATTTTGTCCAACAATACGGTAGTGAGAAAGAAAAAATTAGCACTGTTCAATATGTCATTCTTTCTGACTTCCAAAAAAATAGCTTCGACACGAAAGCATTACGAGAAGACAATGCAAGCTTCTATTATCCAATTCAATTTATAGCTCAAAACAGCTCTAATTTATGTGTCGATTCTGTCTGGTTTTCGGAACCCAATATTAAAATTGGACAGAACAACGAATTAAATATCCGGGTTAAGAATTACGGTGAAAAGGATTGGGTAAATGCAGAATTACATATTGAAACCGGTTCAACTAAAAGAGACGTATTTGTTGATGTGCCTGCCAATCAAAGTGTGACAACCACGGTTAATTTCATGGAAAGTTCTTCCAAGAAAAAAGATGAAATATTCCGAAGTGCTTCAGCATCTATTCGAGACAAACAGGTATTTTTTGACGACGAATTTTTCTTCTCATATGCGCCAAAACAAAGTGCCAAAGTCTTAATCATTGATGGACCTGATGCCGTTCCAAATGTAAAATTGGTTTATGGATTAGATAATTTCTATGCACAAGAATCTGTATCTCAAGGTGGCGTGACTTTGGATAAATTTGACGATGTTGATTTAGTTGTGCTTAATGGTTTGAATGAATTAGCGTCTGGCTTGGTTCAATTATTAAAAGACTTTAAGAATAATCAAGGTAGTCTATTGGTTTTTCCCGGCGCCAACATTAACAAAAGCTCTTGGAATTCAGCTATGTTTAGCCTTGGTTTGTCAAGCATAGGCTCAATTGTTTCGGACGGTACAAAGATGCGTGATATAACTTTTAATGACCCTTTTTTCAAACCTGTTTTTGACAAAAAACCGAGTCAAATCAACATGCCATCTCTATATAAAATGTATTCGGTCAGCGGAAATTCTCAAAATGTAACTTTGATTAAAGCCCAGAATGGTCAGCCCGTATTCCTTCGGTCAGCGGATTCAAAATCATTTTTATTTACCAGTAGTTTAAAGTCTGAATTCAGTTCATTTACCAACAATGCGTTATTTAGCACGTTGCTTTTACGGGTTGGTGAATTAAGTCACAAACAACGCCCTTACTTTTTAACAATTGGAGAAGACAGTAAATACCCGCTTTACACTGCCATAAATTCTGAAAAACCGATTCACCTAAAAAACAACTCAATAGACTTCATTCCAATCAAAGAAAGAATTGGAAACATAGATTACATTTCAATTCGTGGAAATGAAGCTTCAGAAAGGCTTACCGGTGGTATTTACGATATTTTCAGCGAATCAAAAATTGGAAAACTTGCATTGAATTATTCAAGGCTGGAATCCAATATTCAACCGATGGAATTGGATGAAGTCGTCCTAGCCTTTGAGAATAAAGGGTTAAAGAACATTTCTCCAGGAAAGATTAAAGAAGGTCAAAGTTTAGCCAAATTGGATTTAGAAAAACCATTTGAATATTGGCGATGGGCAATTCTATTAAGTTTGTTATTTTTAGTCATTGAATTGATTTTAATTCGATGGTGGAAAAATTAATTTGAAGCATGAAAATACTTATCAAACAAGCATTAATTCACGATTCATCTTCTTCCTACAACGGAAAAAAAATGGATCTTTTAATCGAAAATGATTCTATCCTCAATATCGCTAAGAAAATTGACGACAAGGAGGCTTATTTGATACAGTCAAAAGATCTTCATGCGAGTCCAGGATGGGTTGATTTAAAAGCCAACTTTTGTGATCCCGGAGCAGAACACAAAGAAACCATAGAAACAGGTTTAGATGCAGCCTCTTACGGCGGA
>TARA_R110000737_G_scaffold397_5_pt1 | contig 10348 bp, 17 predicted proteins | sample TARA_R110000737 | Tara Oceans TARA_R110000737 (sample SAMEA4398027) | marine metagenome | biome: Polar Biome; feature: [SRF] surface water layer (ENVO:00010504); material: water (ENVO:00002006), including particulate matter (ENVO:01000060) such as... | depth 5 m
AAAAAAATCTTCATCAACTGGAAAGACTCAAGTAAGAGATCCAAAAGCAGTTGCTGAAATGATAGTAGAAAAAGAATGGCCAGAAATTGATTTTAGAAAAACAACAAGAGCAAAAAAGAATGATGATAATAAGATAGATTCATTTTTAATTGTACAATACTTAATTAGAACTTATAAAAAATAAATTATGCAAACAATAAAAGTATACAACAAATTTAGCCTTCCAATCAATGTTTGGGTTAGATTGGCAATAAATATATTAGCTGTAATGGTTAGTTGGTTTTATAATAAATCAATACTATGGGCTATATTTCACTTCTTTTTCGGAGCAATGTATTTGATTTATAGATTAATCATAGGATCATTTAGGGATGGGAATTTTATGTACATCATTAATAGTTACTTTTAATGAGGACGTATTCTCTAGATAGTATTAATAAGACAGTAATCCTTACTCTCTCTTTTGATGAAGATATCATTAGAGAGATAAAGGCTTTAGACTACAATTCTAGATGGAATCAGGAGCTAAAGCATTGGGTAGTCCCAGTGAATGATTACAGCATCAATTTAATATCAGCTCTAATTAAAGAATACAATTTCACTAAAGCTGAAATAAAGAAACAAGAAGATGTTGATATTAGTTATGAAAAGACAGAAGTAGATTTAGCATACTTAAAAGGAATGTGTGATTCCAAAGGATTTACATACACGCCTAGAGATTATCAATTAGAAGCATTAGGTTTTGGAATCGAGAAAGGAAATATCATTAATGGAGACGATGTAGGATTAGGAAAGACCTTTGAAGCTATTATGTATGCAGAGACTACTAATTCTTTTCCATGTTTAGTCATAGTACCTGCATCAGTTAAATATAATTGGTATGAGAAATGGTTAGAGATAACGGGAGAGAAAAGAAACGTCTCAGTCATAGAGTCAAAAGAAACAAAGAAGCATAAGAATAATTGGAATGCTGATGTGGTTATAATAAATTATGATATCCTTGGCAAGAAACAAGGAAGAGGTACTGCAATGAAATTTGCACAACTTGTTGAAACCAATTGGGGAATGGTAGTAATTGATGAAGCTCATTTTTTAAAGAATAAGACTTCCCAAAGAGCTCAAGCGGCTAAGAAAATTACTCAGATCTCAGATGATGTAAAGATTCAATTATTAACAGGAACGGCTACAATGAGTAAACCTGTAGAATTATGGAACTTATTAAAGCTATGTAAAGTTGATGAATTTATAGCAGTAGATTGGTATCAATTCGTAAGAAGATATTGTGGTGGCTATAAAGGAAAGTTCGGATGGGTTACAGATGGAGCTACTAATACTCTTGAGTTAAATAAGAAGTTGAGAGAGACTTGTTATATAAGAAGAGAGAAAAGAGAAGTTTTGACTGAGATGCCTGATGTAACTAAGCAAGTTATTCAAATGGCTATTTCTAATTTGAAAGATATAACAGCAGCCAATACTAACTTTATTCAATATATAATAGATACAAAGGGAGAAGAAGCGGCAGAAGCAGCTATGGAAGCTGAACATTTGGTAGCTTTAGGCATGATGAGAAAGTTAGCAATTGAAGGAAAAGCTAAAGCCATTGAATTGTATCTAAAGGATTGGAAAGAATCTGGAAAGAAATTAGTAGTATTTGGAATACATAAAGAACTACTTATTCATCTAGCAGAAAAATTCAAGTGTCCATTAATAGCAGGAGGAGTTTCATCTAAGCAAAAACAAGAGATTGTAAAGCATTGGATTAAGAGCGATGATATATTTCTATTTGCTAATATGGAATCAGCAGGAACGGGAGTTGATGGATTGCAATTAGTATGTTCAAATATGTTAATAATAGAGCTACCTTGGAGACCATCAGATTTGACTCAAGTAATTGGAAGACTAGATAGATCAGGACAAGAAGAACCTGTTACTGTTACATTTGCATTATCAGATGATACTATAGATTCTGAAATGTTTGAAATGTTAGCAGATAAAGAATTGGTTACAGAGGCAGTTAATAAGGGTATTGATATTAAAAGAAATGGTTCAGGAATGAGAGCAGTGATGAAAAAGATTATGAAAAAGATCAAATAAGTTTGGCTCCCATTAAAAAAAGTATTATCTTTAGGTATAATTAATGACTTAAAAATAATATTATGACTGAAAGAATTTACAATTATAAGGATATTAAAGGAAATGAATTAACCGAAACATTTAGCGATTACGGATATGTAACGTTATTAAGAAATGGGGATTTTGTTTACGAACATCAATTTTCTGTTAGTGGTGTAATGGTTCAAGAATTTGAATTAATCACTTTATTGAAAAAACATAATGTAGATTTTGAATTAAAGACCATTGAAATAAAATTATAATAATTAGGGGGCTGTAAAAGGCTCCCTTTCTTAATACCTGATATTAATATGTACGCTGAAGAAATTAAAGAAGAACCTTATTGGAAAAGTAAATGTGGAAAGGATTCATGTAAAATAATGGAAGTTATTGAAATTAGACTTGCAGCAAGTGATATAAATCCTGCTGAAGTTAATGTTTATATTCTGGTAGAAAAATTATCAGGCATGGAAAAATATCTTTATGATAAAGCTATGGACGGGGTGCCTTTTATGTTAGAAGGCTTTCTAAAAGCATTTGAACCTAACACTCAAAGTTAATTAATATGAAAACATTAATATTATTAATCGGATTATCAATATTCTTTTCAAAAGAAGAAATAGTAACCGCAACAGTATATAATGCTATCCCAGAACAGACTAATTCAGATCCAGGACATACTGCATCTATGTTTTCTTTAGATTTATCAAATCCATACAAGCATAGAATAATAGCTGTATCAAGAGACTTACTCATAAAGTTTCCAATGGGTACAAAAGTAAAAGTAGAAGGGACAGGTAAATATGATGGAATATGGACGATAGAAGATAAGATGAACAAGCGTTATTCTAAGAGGATAGATTTATTAATCAATGTCAATATGTCTATAGGCAAATGGAGTGGTGTAAAGATAACCAAAATTAATGGTAAATAACTAATAAAAGGTTTGGCTCTTACATATTAATGCATTATCTTTATGATATAATTAAAACTATTAGAAATGGAAAAATTAATTAAGAAGTATAATGCTAGAGGGAAGAAGTTAAAAGATCGTATTGAATTTTTGAAAGGCTCTATAGAAAAGAATAAAAAGGCAAATAGGTTAAAAATAACTTGGGAACTAGAAAGAAAGCTAGAAAGAGATTCTAGAGAGTTAAATATTTTTAAAGATATTGTTGAAGATTTAAAATTGTTAAAGTTATGAGAATAAATATTATACCAGTACAGGAATTAGCTGATCAGCATTTAAGAGCTGAGTATCTTGAAATTAAATTCTCAGCTGATTATTATAGAAGGTCTAAAGGATCTCCTATGGGAATTGATAAAAGTAGAATTAGTAAAAAATATATTCTAGAGACGGGACATGCTTATATGTGGTATGATAAGTTTATGTATGTAGTAAAGAGGAATGATGAATTATGTGCTGAAATGAGGGCTAGAGGATATAAAGTAAATTATCCTATTATTAATACTCATCAGGTAGATGAGAATTGGAATTGGGGAGATTTTAATCCTACGCATGATGAGATGAAAGTTAATGTAGCTAGAATCTATCAGAGAATTGAAATGAAAATTTTAGAGCAGAAAAAAGAAAGATTCTATACATTAAGAGGAAGAGTATTAGAATTAGAAGAATGGAAGGCAATGTACAAAAAGTATTTGTAAAAATAAATATTAACTAAATCAATTATCAAATTATGATTACATTAGAAATAGAAGTAGAAGTAGTAGTAGAGCAAGGAACAGTAGGAGTAGGAAAAGATAGCTATACTCAGAAGAAAATTTCTTTAATGAATCCAAAGCCTAGAAATATAATGGCAGAGATTCATGCTGAGTTTTCTAGACATGACGTCAAGATGGCAAAAGTAAAATGGAGAACGTCTCAATTAAATCAACAATTAAAAAATATGAAATAATGGTATTCTTACACATAATTGCATTCGGATTTATATTAGGAATAGCTATAGAGCTAGGTAAAGTTTCAATCAAGTGGTTGTTAAGTGAAATTAAAAAACAATTCAAATAGACATGAGCTTTAAAATTAGATTTAATTTAGGTTGGGGAGATAATTATCAAAAATGGAAGATAACCAACAACTCAAATGGTGAAGTAATTTATCTAACTCCTGAATTATTTAATTTAGAATTGTCAGAATGTACTCTTAGAAATCAAAAAGGAACAGCTAAGAAAATTTATGAGGGTTCAAATAAGACTGTGTGTGCTTGGATTGATTGCGAAGATATAATAATAAGAGAAGTAGATCCAATAGTTGGTCAGATGCTTTTAAAATACAATCCAAGAGTTAATCCAAATTGGACTTGCAACGATGAGAATGTTGATGGTAAAAAGTTTAAAAAATTATCAACTTACAAAACAAATATTTACATTGAAGAGATATGAAAGAGATAATAGCATATACTGATGGAAGTGCAGTCGTAAGTGGAGAAAATAAAGGCAGAGGCGGATTTGGAATTTATTTTCCAGACTTCTATGGAAAGCCTAAAGGAATTCATATAGGATACCAACATACTAAAACAGGTAGGACAGAGCAGTTAGCATTACTATATGCTATCAGGTCTTTTAATCATTCTCATAAAGAGAGAGTTACTTTGAAAGTTTATTCAGATAGTCAGTATGTTGTAAAATCATTTACAGATAAGAGGTTAGAAAAATGGAAGTCTAATGGATGGCAGAATTCATCAGGGAATGTTAAGAATAGAGATTTGTGGGAGAAGATTTTACTAGAGTTAAAATTGAGGCCTTTTTTAACATTAGATATGAATTGGATTAAAGCTCATCAATTAGATAAAGAAAAGAATCCAGTAGCAAAAGCTTACTTAATGCAAGATCCTCATATAGTAGGAAATGCAATGGCTGACAAATTAGCCGATAGATGGAGAGGGACTTCGTTTGAAGATTTAAAAACAGATCTATGAGAAATAGAATTAAGATAGAATATGATCCTATATTAGGTTGTGTGGGATGGAAATTTAGAGAACAACCAAATGATGAATTAAGTAAAAAACGTAAAACCAGAAATAATGACGGAAAACATAACGTGGAAGGATTTTGATACAATGACAGATGCAGCTTCTATTATACTATCTAGAAAAAATTATAATAGAATTGTAGGATTGACTAGAGGAGGATTAGCATTTGGGGTAAAATTATCTCATAAATTAGGATTACCTCTAATTCCATTAACATGGCAAACTAGAGATGGACATAGAGATGAAGAAGCTTTACTTAAAATAAGCAAATTAGGAGGTAGAACTTTATTTGTAGATGATATTTCAGATAGTGGAAAGACAATTTATGAAATACAAAAAGTAATGCCAGGAGCTGAATTTTGTGTATTGATTGAAAAGCCTGGAGAATATGAAAACGTTGCAGTAAAGTCGGTTATAAAAAGACCAAGTGATTGTGCTTGGATAATGTTCCCTTGGGAAAGTTAATTAAAACAACAAAGAAAGTAAATGAGTACAATTAAAAACAATATCTTTAAAAAGAGAGTATCCCTGAAACCATATGAATATCCAGAGCTAGCTGAATATGTAAATGCTATAAGACATTCATATTGGATCCATACAGAATTTAATTACACAAGTGACATACAAGATTTTAAATCAAATCTTAGTGAAGTAGAGCAAGACTCCATAAAGAAGACAATGCTTGCAATATCTCAAATAGAAGTAGCAGTTAAAAACTTCTGGGGAGATATTTATATAAAGATGCCAAAGCCTGAAATAGCGGCAGTAGGAATAACATTTGCAGAAAGTGAAGTAAGACATCATGATGCATATTCTCATCTATTAGAAGTTTTAGGACTTAATGAAGAGTTTGAGAAGTTAGAAGAGAATCCTGTAATGATTGGAAGAATAAATTATTTGGATAGAGCATTAAAAAGGACAGATGATAGTAATAAGAGTTTTTCAGAATCAATAGTTTTATTCTCACTATTCATAGAGCATGTATCTTTATTCTCTCAATTTCTTATTATTATGGCTTTCAATAAACATAAAAATGTTTTGAAAGGAATTTCTAATGTAGTTGAAGCTACATCAAAGGAAGAGCAAATACATGGAGACTTTGGAATAGATCTTATCAATATTATTAAAGAAGAGAATCCAGAATGGTTTGATGAGGACTTTAATAGAATGGTAACTAGAATCTGCAAAAAGGCATTCAAGCATGAAAGTAGATTAATTGATTGGATCTTTGAAAGTGGAGAATTAGATTTCTTGCCTAAAGAAGTAATAAAGGAATTCATTAAAAATAGATTTAACAATTCTTTAGAAAGCATTGGAGTATCTAAAATATTTGAAGTAGATGAAAAATTATTAGCTGAGACAGATTGGTTTGATGATGAAATCATAGGAACAAAGCATGGAGATTTCTTTGTAAAAAGATCTATCAATTATAGCAAACGAACAAAAAGTATAACAAGTGAAGACTTATTTTAAATAAAAGATACAAATGAATAAACAAACATCAGAGGAATTTAATTGGCTAACTGAAAATAGTCGTAAATTTTTACACTCAGGATATTTAACAGGGACTCAATCACCTGAGGAAAGGATTAGAGAGATAGCAGATAATGCAGAGCGTATTTTAAAGAAGCCTGGATTCTCAGATAAGTTTTATGGATATATGTCTAAGGGACATTATTCTTTAGCATCGCCTGTTTGGTCTAATTTTGGAAAGAAAAGAGGATTGCCAATTAGTTGCTTCGGATCTCACATAGCTGATCATATGGGAGATATATTATTTGCTCAATCTGAAGTAGGAATGATGTCTAAATTAGGCGGTGGTACTTCTGGCTACTTTGGTAAGATTAGAGGAAGAGGAGATGAGATAGTAGACAATGGAAAAGCTTCAGGGGCAATTCATATGATGCAATTGTTTGAAAAGATGGTTGATGTTGTAAGTCAAGGTTCAGTAAGAAGAGGAAGATTTTCTCCATACTTACCTGTAGAACACAAAGACATTAAAGAGTTTTTAGAAATAGGAACAGAAGGGAATTCAATCCAAGAACTTACTCATGCAGTAACAGTAGGAGATGATTGGATGAAAGAAATGATTGCTGGGGATAAAGATAAAAGAGCTATATGGGCTAAGATATTACAAAGAAGAGGAGAGATCGGATATCCATACATTATGTTTAATGATAATGCAAACAATGGAACAGTTGATGTTTATAAAGATAAGGGACATGAGATTCTTGCAAGTAATTTATGTACAGAGATAATGTTACCATCTAATGATGAATGGTCTTTTGTATGTTGCTTATCTTCTATTAATTTAGTAAATTATGAAGAGTGGAAAGATACTGATGCAGTAGAGACTCTTACTTATTTCTTAGATGCAGTAATGGAAGAATTTATTACAAAGCTAGAAGTATATAAAGATTCAGAAGAAAGAGATAGTCAATTGACATTTCGCTTTATGGAAAAAGCTTATACGTTTGCAAAAGAAAATAGAGCATTAGGTTTAGGAGCTTTAGGATGGCATTCTTTATTACAATCTAAGATGTTATCATTTGATAGCCAAGAAGCATATAATCTAAATACAGAAATCTTTAAAGTCATTAAAGAAAAATCATATAAGGCATCTGAAGAGATGGCAATCTTATATGGAGAGCCAAAAGTATTAAAAGGATACGGTAGACGAAATGCTACATTGAATGCAATTGCGCCTACAACATCATCAGCTTTTATACTAGGACAAGTATCTCAAGGAATAGAACCAATATGGTCTAATGTTTATGTAAAAGATATTGCAAAGATAAAGACTACAATTAGGAATCCATTCTTAGAAAAGTTATTAGAAGAAAAAGGATTGAATACATCTTTAGTTTGGTCTAAGATTAGAGACAATGATGGATCGGTTCAATTTATGAAAGAATTGACAGAACATGAAAAAGATGTATTTCAAACATATTCAGAAATAGATCAACTAGCAATTGTATATCAAGCAGCAAATAGACAAGCTCATATAGACCAAGGACAGTCTATAAATATTATGGTACATCCTGACATGCCAATTAAAGAGGTAAATAAAATTTATATCACAGCATGGGAGTTAGGAATAAAGTCTATGTATTATCAACATAGTATGAATGCGGCTCAGAAATTTAAGCAAAAAAAAGAATGTGCAAGTTGTGAAGGATAAAAATAAAATAAGAAAAGGTTTGGCTAATAGAAATATTAGCCTTATCTTTCGGTTAAAATTAATCTAACAAACATATGGAAAAACGAAAATTAAAATCCGTCACTGCAAGAAGACCTAAGAAAAGAATTGGAATAGATGCTATAGTAGCTGAAGTATCAATAGAAACAGGATTCAATAAAGGGGACGTTAAATTAGTTTACCAAACTATTTGTAAAGTAGTAAAGAATAGAATGTGGAAAGGCGAATCTGTAATTCTTCCTTTATTGGGAACTATGATGCCATTCATAAAGCCTAGAGGAATGAGACATGCTCTTTATGGGGGTAAGAAAGAACCTGAATTAATAGAGATTCCACCCAAATGGAAATTGTTATTTGTACCAATGAGAAGCGTAAGAGAAGAATTTGCAAATAAAGAAGTGACTAAGAAGCAAGAAAATTCAATTTATGAAGATAATTAAAAACCGATAAAGATGAGAAGAAGATCAAAATACGGAGTAGAATTAAATCTAGTAGAAAAGCATTTGGAAGAAGATCCAGGAGTATCTATTACTACAGCAGTTAAAGCTGCATGTAAATCTACAGGATTAGTATATCATGAGAAAATTAGGAAAGCTATTAATAAGAGTTTAGTTGCAAGAGGTAAAGGTAAGAAAGAAAAAGAAGTTCCTGAAGAGTTCAAAGTAGCTCAACAGAAAACTTTTGATAAAAGAAAGAAAACTTTTATTATTACTTATGCACAAAATGCAACTCCAGTTCATGCTAACCTTTGGAAGAACATAGAAGCATACAGTAAAAGTACAAATGCAAATCTTCATGTAATTGCAGGTAGATATAAAAATCCTACTTCAGTATGGACAGATAAGCAAGAGTCAGATGAATGGTGGGCTGAAGAAGCAAAGCCTTTCTTAGATGCAGGAAGACATAACATTCATAAATACTTACAAGTATTATCTGATGTTAAAATGCAACCAACAGCTTCAATGCCATTATCAGGTATGAATGGATTTACTGGATTAGAAAGTTGTATTGTAGGACATCCAAGACAGCATTTAAAATCATTGCCAGTCTTAGAAGGGTATCCACATAAACTATTATTATCAACAGGAGCTTGTACAGTATCAAATTATTCAGATTCGAAAGCAGGAAAGAAGGGAGACTTTCATCATATGTTAGGATTTGTTATAGTAGAGTTAGATGGAGATAAATTTCACATCAGACAAGTGAGTGCAGATAAAGATGGAAATTTTTATGATGTATATAAAAGAGTAAAAGATGGAATCGTTCAAGAAAACAAAGATGGAATAGATGCGGCTATCTTAGGAGATATTCACATAGCACATAATTGTAAAGAAGCAACAGATGCGGCTTTTGAATTTATTGGAAAGACAAAACCAAAGTTTATTGTAGCTCATGATATTTCAGAAATGGAATCTATATTGCATTGGGATGAAAAAGATCCTTTTAGGCTATTACAAAAAGAAGAGTTAGGTTTAGACAATCTACAGAATGAGTTAGATGATATTATGGATTGGATAGAGGATCATAAGCATTATGGGCAATTTGTAATTGCTAGATCTAATCATGATGATATGTTAGATAGATGGCTAAAGGCAACAGATTGGAGAAAGGCTAGAAATAAGAAAACTTATTTAGAACTATCTAATATATTAGCAACAGAAGAAGTAGCTCAGAAGAAGGGAGTATTGCCTTATTTGATAGAGCAGAAATTTGATGACATCATCACATTAAGTCTAGATGATAGTTTTAGAGTTCATGAATGGGAATTAGCTATGCATGGTCATTTAGGAGCAAATGGTTCTAGAGGAGGACATACTCAATTTAAGAATTTGAATACAAAGAATGCTGTAGGACATGGACATCATCCACATAGAGAAGATGGACACGTTATGGTAGGAACATTGTCACATTTAAGAGTAGGCTTCAATAAAGGGCCATCAAATTGGATGAATGGATTTGGAGTTATATATCCTGACGGACAATTTCAAATACTTCATATAATTAATGGAAAGATTTGCAGATAAGAAAAAGAGAGTATATATTGATA
>TARA_R110000737_G_scaffold26627_2_pt1 | contig 10342 bp, 8 predicted proteins | sample TARA_R110000737 | Tara Oceans TARA_R110000737 (sample SAMEA4398027) | marine metagenome | biome: Polar Biome; feature: [SRF] surface water layer (ENVO:00010504); material: water (ENVO:00002006), including particulate matter (ENVO:01000060) such as... | depth 5 m
GCATGAATCTGTCTGGCTCGGATGCCCGGATCTTGCAGATGTATTCGTAGGGCGTGAGGCCGCCGAGGGTCTTGAGCCGGCGCGCGAAGTTGTAAGCTGCCATGAAGTCCGCGAGATGTGTCCGCAACGGATCATGGCAGTCGTAATGGAAGCGTTTGACGGTCGCGTCCTTGATCGTCCGGTTCATTCGCTCAACCTGCCCATTCGTCCACGGGGGGGCTTCGTAAGGCGGTGTGCGATCCCATTTGCCTCGCAGATCATGTCGAAACGCATGGGCCGGACTGCATCTCACCGGCGGCTGCATTTATTTCTTTCGATTGCTGGGCGGAAGGGCTGTCATGACGGCCTGTTCCGATGGCGCTGGCCTGTATTTCAGGGATGCCGGTTGCAGAGGTGCCGATTTTCTCTTACGCATCAATATATTATATGTTCGTACTATGTTTCGCATCATACGTTCTCATATATTCATGGCCCCAGACTGGCCTTTGAAATGATTTTCTTAGTGGACAGTGTTCTAGGTTTAACCGCTCCTTTGAGCGCCCATCCGGGTCTCGTTGTGAGGGAAGCGCAGAACACCCACCGCGGACAAAGAATTGTCTGGCTGGATGTGGCGCGCGCGCTCGGTATTGCACTGGTGGTTTATGGCCATGTGGCCCGAGGGCTGATGTCTGCGGGGATCCTGACAGACCTTGCTTGGATACAGATCGATTTCGCGATCTATACCTTTCACAAGCCGCTGTTCTTTTACCTCAGCGGCATGAATGTGCGCCGTTCACGCGACCAGTCTGGGTTCTTCAGCAGCCGGGCCAAGGCGATCATCCTGCCCTATATCGTCTTCTCGCTGCTCCAAGGAGCGGTGCAGGTGGTGATGGCGGGACAGACCAACGGTGATTTGGCGCCAATCCATCTGTTGATGATTGTTGCGACCCGATCTCGCCCTTCTGGTTTCTCTATGTGTTGCTGGTCTATGTTGCACTGGTGTCGATCTAGCGACCGGGCTGGCAGATGATGCTGGCGGCTGTGGCGATGAGGCTGATGTCACCGCTTGCCGAGGGGCTGAGCGCATTTCCCCTGTTTGAGATCATGTTCTTCTTTTCCTTCTACATGGCCGGTGTGCTGTTTCAGGCGCCATATCTGCCCGACTGGGCCGGGCCTGTGGCGGGGCTTGCCTGGGCAGGCAGCTGCCTGGCTGCATTGACTCTTGGCGTTTGGGATTACCATGCGATCTATATGCTGCCCGCAGTGGGTGCTGGCAGTGCCATGCTGATCTGGATCGCGCAGCGGATACAGGGGATGGCCGGGCTATTATCCTATGTCGGGCAGAATGTGATCGCGATCTTTGTGATGCATATCCTGGCCACGGCAGGCTTGGGCATCCTGTTACTGGAACTGGGCATCGGCTATCCCGGAGTCCATGTGGTCATTGGAACACTGGGCGGGGTATGCCTGCCGCTGCTGGTGCTGTGGGTGCTTCAGAAACTGGGCGTGGCCCGCTGGATCGGTTTACCTGCGGGCCAGGTAAGTTGATGCCGCCACGGACGCGATGTCCGGAGCGGCCTCGCGTTTTCAGGCTTTCTGGTTCACTCTGGATCGTGTTTTTGACTGATCGGCCATGGCCTTGCGCGGCTTCAGCGCCCGTATCAGCGGCCGCTCCACTAGCATATAAAACAGACAGCAGAGTCCGATGGCCAGCGTTGCTATGACCACCATCGCCAGCAGGTAACTGATGCCACCCAGGGCTGGCACAAGAAAAGGCGCAAGCAGGGCGATCACCGGCAAATGCACTAGATATATCGAAAAACTGGCATCCCCCAGAAAGACCAGCGGACGCGAGGTGACCTTAGATCCGGCGGCAGCATAGATCGTCAGCGCCGAGATCAGGCCAAAGATCAGCGTTTCTGTCCTGCCGAAATCCTGCATCCCGAAGAGCCCGCCGGCAGCAAACAGCAGCACAATGCCGGTTACGAACAGCCATGTCAGGTCACGGTCGCTTTTACGCTGTGCGACCAGTATCGCCGTGACCAGCCCCATGGCAAACAGGATGTTGATATTGGAGCGGGCCAGAACGGTGAGCAGTTGCCAGCCGACTGCGCTTTCGGGCGACAGGCCGGTCGGAAAGGCAAGGGCCGCCAGAACCCAGACGCCCATGGCGACGAAGAACGCAGGGCGTGAGAAAAAGCCGAGCAGGAAGATGGCATAAAAGAACAGCTCATGCCGAAGCGTCCAGATCACGATGGGGTCGGGCTTTGCCAGAGGAGGCAGAATGAAGGCCGAAGTCAGCCATGTGGCCAAGTCCGGCTGCCGTTCGCTCAGACCAACCTGCGACATAACGAGAGTAGCCAAGGCCCAGCCGGTGGCAACGAGGAAGGTTAGCGGGAAAATGCGCACCAGACGCTTGTAAAGATAGAGCCTCGCGGGAGCCCATCCGGTGCTGTCTTGCCGGTGAATGTAGTAGATGATGAAGCCGCTGAGCACGAAGAAGAGTTGGACACCGCGGCCACCCATTTGAAAATCATTCGTCAGGGTTTCTCCGTAGAGCCGTATATCCAAGTGGTAGAAAAGGTGATGAAATACCACCACGACTGCCGCCAGTGCACGCAGGATCTGCAGGCCGTCAAGGTGTCGCCGCATGAGCTTTGGTCCTGAAATGTAGGTGTGAATACGAAAAGTGCAATTGCTTGAGACCTTACCCCGGCCCCGACCCACATGACAGGCCCCAAGGGAATTGCGGGCATATAAGTGCTGAAATCTCTGAGGGCAGAGCGACATGATGTGCGAATGCTTGAATTTGCCGCAGTGCGGCAAGGAATTGCGCTTTCCTTGTGTCAAGGCTCATGCGCCTCTTTCCGGGGGGGTTGAGCCTGTCCAAATCCCTGCTAACAGTGAGTTCAGGAATATTTCAAAGCACAGGTTTCAAAAAGATGCCTTTTACGACGATCACTCCCGTTATTCTTTGCGGTGGCTCAGGCACGCGCCTCTGGCCCCTCTCGCGGAAAAGCTACCCCAAGCAATTTGTCCCTCTTGTCGGCGAAGAGACCCTCTTTCAGTCGTCAGCCAAGCGGCTTGCTGGTCGTGCTGAAGGGCTGGATTTCGCCGCCCCGATGATTTTGACCAATTCTGACTTCCGCTTCATCGTCACTCAGCAATTGGCTGCCGTCGGCATCGATCCGGGCGCGATCCTGATCGAGCCCGAGGGCCGCAACACCGCCCCCGCGGTTCTGGCCGCAGCCCTGCGCCTGGCCGAGACCGATCCCGAAGGCATCATGCTGGTGGCGCCGTCCGATCACGTCGTCCCCGATGCCGCGGCCTTCCATGCCGCCGTTGCAGCGGGCCTCGCGGCCATCGAGGCCGGCGATCTGGTGACCTTCGGCATCACCCCGACCCATGCCGAAACCGGCTATGGCTATCTGGACCTGTCGGCGAAACCCGAGGGCAATACCCCGGTCAAGCTGAGCAAGTTCGTCGAGAAGCCTGATGCTGAAAAGGCTGCCGAAATGCTGGCCGCAGGCAACTACCTGTGGAATGCGGGCATCTTCCTGTTCAAGGTCAAGGATGTCATCGCCGCCTTCGAGGCCCATTGCCCCGTGCTGATGGCGCCGGTGAAAGCCGCGCTGAACGACGCCAAGGCCGACCTGGGTTTCCTGCGTCTGGACCCGGCGGCCTGGGCCAAGGCCGAAGATATCTCGATCGACTATGCGATCATGGAAAAAGCCGCGAACCTGTCCGTCGTTCCATTCGCCTCCGGATGGTCGGATCTTGGCGGCTGGGATGCCGTCTGGCGGGAAGGCAACCCGGACGCGAACGGCGTCACCCTGTCGGGCGAAGCGACCGCGATCGAATGCACCAACACGCTGCTGCGCTCTGACAGCGAACGGCTGGAAGTCGTTGGCATCGGGCTTGAGAACATCATGGTCGTGGCGATGAACGATGCGGTGCTGGTCGCCGACATGTCCCGCGCCCAGGACGTCAAGAAGGCTGTCGAGGCGTTGAAGGCCAAAGGCTCGGCCCAGGCGACGCATTTCCCGAAAGATCACCGCCCCTGGGGCTGGTTCGAGAGTCTGGTCGTGGGCAACCGTTTCCAGGTCAAGCGGATCATGGTGCATCCAGGCGGCTCGCTGTCCTTGCAGTCGCACTTCCACCGCTCCGAGCACTGGATTGTCGTCGAGGGCACCGCACGGGTGACCTGTGATGACGAGGTTCGTCTGGTGACAGAGAACCAGTCGATCTATCTGCCGCTTGGCTGTGTCCACCGGATGGAAAACCCGGGCAAAGTGCCGATGGTGCTGATCGAGGTGCAGACCGGTGCCTATGTCGGCGAAGATGACATCGTGCGCTACGAAGACGTCTACGCCCGCAGCTGAGCGGAGATGCGCACCGAGGGCCCCCTTCGGTGCGCAGACAGAACGAGGACATTGCTATGAAGATTGCCGTCGCCGGGATCGGCTACGTTGGCCTGTCCAACGCCGTTTTGCTTGCTCAGAACCACGAAGTTGTGGCGCTGGACCTCGATGCGCAGAAGGTTGCGCTGGTCAACGCACGCAAGAGCCCCATCGTGGATGCCGAGATCGAAGAGTATCTCGCCACGAAAGACCTGAACCTGACCGCGACGATGGACCCGGAGGCCGCCTATGCGGGCGCCGATTACGTCATCGTCTCGACACCGACCAATTACGACGCCGTCACCGATCACTTCGACACCCGTTCGGTCGAGGCGGTGATCGGGGACGTCAACCGGATCAACCCAGGCGCCACCATCGTCGTCAAATCGACGATTCCCGTGGGCTATACCGCCTCGGTCAATGCGCGCATGGGCTGCACCAACGTGATCTTCAGCCCTGAATTCCTGCGCGAGGGCAAGGCGCTCTATGACAACCTGCACCCCAGCCGCATCGTGGTCGGCGAGCAGAGCGCGCGCGCCGAGACCTTTGCCGGCCTGCTGGCCGAGGGCGCGATCAAGGATGACATCGCCACGATCTTTACCGGCTCGTCCGAGGCCGAGGCGATCAAGCTGTTCGCCAATACCTACCTTGCCATGCGCGTCGCCTATTTCAACGAGCTGGACAGCTATGCCATGGCGCTGGACATGGACAGCCGCGCCATCATCGACGGTATTGGTCATGATCCACGGATCGGCAGCCACTACAACAACCCGTCGTTCGGCTATGGCGGCTACTGCCTCCCCAAGGACACCAAGCAGCTTCTGGCGAACTATACCGCCGTGCCGCAGAACCTGATCCGCGCCATCGTCGACGCCAATACCACTCGCAAGGACTTCATCTCGGAGCGCATCATCGGGCTGGAACCGAAGGTCGTGGGCATCCATCGTCTGGCGATGAAGGCCGGGTCGGACAATTTCCGCGAAAGCTCGATTCAAGGGATCATGAAGCGGATCAAGGCCAAGGGGATCGAGGTTATCGTCTATGAACCCGCCCTGCCGGACGAGACCTTCTACAATTCGCGGGTCGAGCGTGACCTGGAGGCTTTCAAGGCGCAATCGGACGTGATCGTCGCTAACCGGCGCACGGCCGATCTGGCCGATGTCGCGGACAAGGTCTTTACCCGCGATCTGTTCGGCGCCGATTGAGGGCGCATAGATGAATGATATTCCCTTCGCCCTGAACGGTCGCTTCCTGATGCAGCAGGTGACCGGGGTGCAACGCGTGGCCCGCGAAGCCCTCATGGTCTTTGACCGGATGGCTGCCGAGGGTCAGATCACCGCCCCGCGCCTGCTGCTGCCCGCCCGCGGCGAGCTGGTCGCCATGCCCGAATTGCGCGCCATCCGCCCCGAACGCGTCGGCACGCGCGGTGGGCATCTTTGGGAACAAATGGATCTGCCCGCCCATTGCGGGGCAGAGCCATTGCTGTGCCTGGGCAATACCGCGCCAATCAAGCGGTTGTTCCAGAAGGGCCGGCCGGTCGTCACCATGGTGCACGACCTGTCGTACAAATACTTCCCCGCCGCCTACAGCTGGAAGTTCCGCGCCCTCTACGGTACCATGATGCCGCTGATCCTGAAACGTTCGGATCGTGTCGTGACGGTATCCCGAGCCGAAGAACTGTCGATCGAGAAACACTATCCCGAGCTGCAAGGCACGGGGCGGCTATCCTATCTGCAGAATGGTGGCATTCCCGATCATGATGCCACGGTGGCCTTTGCCAACCCGGTTCCGGGGGCCGACGCGCGCGGCTACGGGATTTATGTCGGCTCTCTGACCAAGCGCAAGAACGCCCCCGGGGTGCTGCGCGGCGCGATCGAGTTCCTGAAACGCTACCCCAAGATGCGCTTTGTCGTCATCGGCTCGACCGGCACCTCCTTCGAGGGGTTCGATGTGGAGATTCCCGAAGAGGTCAAGGCGCGGCTGGAATTCCGGGGCCAGATCAACGATGCGCAGAAGATCTACGATGCCTTCCGGCGCGCACGATTCCTGCTGTTCCCGTCGTTCTACGAGGCCTCGCCGCTGCCGCCCATCGAGGCGATGACCTTTGGCTGCCCGGTGATTTCCTCGGGCATCCCCTCCCTGACCGAGCGCTGCGGTGACGCGGCGCTGCATTGCGAACCTGATGACCCTGACAGCATCCAGACTGCGATCACCGCGCTGATGGAAGAGCCGGGCCTGTGGGAGGCGAAATCCGCCGCCAGTCTGGAGCAGGCGGCGCGCTACAGCTGGCAGACCCAGGCGCTCGGCTTGCTGAAGCTCTGTGAGGCGGTCCGATGAGCAGACCGCGACTGCGTCTGCTGCACGAGACCAACCCGGGCAAGTATTTCCCCGCGCTTTTCCTGCTGGGTGAAACCGGCAAGGTTACTCTGACTGGCAGCCATCGCTACAGCGTCTTCAAGGAATGGCTGCGCGCCGGGCTGAAGGACAAGACACCGCTGGGCCCGCGCAGCCGCAATGCGCTTGGCGATCTGTGCTTTCGTCTGCGGGTGCTCAGCGGGATCGGTGCGCCCTCGGGCGAGGTGGTGCTGATCGGCTTTGCCCCTTGGGACTGGCGGATCCTGATCTATCGCCGTCTGGCGCGCAGGAACCGCATCCTCTACCAGACCTCCTGGCATGACTGGCGGCTGGACAACACGCCGCGCCAGCCCAAGCCCCAGGCCTTCAAGGTCTGGCTGCGTCAGCAATGGATGGACTTCATGCATCACCCCAACGTGCGTACCATCGCCGTGACCCGGGTGGTTGCCGATACGGTACAGGCCGAAGCCGATGTCACTGCGCGGGTGATCCCCCATGCCGTGCCCGAAACCTTCTTTGCCGCCGGAGCGGCGAAAATGCGCCGCAGCGAAGGCCCGCTGAAGCTGCTCTATGTCGGTGAGATTTCCGAGAAGAAGGGCCTGCGGGTTCTGCTGGAGATGATGCCATCGCTGGCGACAAAAGGCGTGACATTGACTGTGGTGGGCAATGGCCCCCTGGCCGAGGACGTCCGCCGGGTCGAGGCCGCGACCGACGGGGCCGTCCGCTTTCTGGGGCCGGTCTATGACCGCACCAAACTGGCTGGCATCATGGCCGAGCATGACATCCTGATGCTGCTCAGCCAAAAGACCACGACTTGGGAAGAGCTTTTTGGTATCGTGGTGGTTGAGGCGCTGGCGGCAGGGCTTGCCGTGGTCGCCAGTGACCATGTCGGCCCGCGTGGCATCCTCGGCCCGGTTGACGGCGCCGGCCTGTTCGCACAAGACGCGCAACAGGACGTGGCCCGCGAACTGGAGGCCATGGCCGCCGACCGCAACCGTCTGGACGTGCTGTACCACAGGCAGGTTCCGGTCGCGGAGCAATTCGCGATTGCCCAAGTGGCGGAACAATGGCTGGAGGAAATCGAGGCATGAATCTGAAGGGAGCGGTTTCAAGCGCTGCTCAGACCATGGCCATGGTCTGTTTTGCGGTGATCTTTGTCACGACGCCCTTCATGCGCTCAATGGATTCGGTCTATTTCATCGCCGACCTGTATCTGGTCGCCTCCGGCCTGACCTTCTTTGCCTCACTGAGCAGTACGAGACGGGCAGGGATCGATTACCTGATCACCATGTTCTTCTTCGTCTTCCTGGCCATTCCGGCCCGGGTGCAGATCAATCTGGGCCTACTGCCGTGGAATGCGCAGATTGCGACAACTTATCTAGCCCTCGCGTACGGGCTGATGGCTGTTTCGCAATTTTGCTATACCATCGGCATGAGCTGGGCGCAGCGCAACTGGAAGCGTCCCTTGCAGGACCGCCAGCCGCTGAATGTGGCGGATACGGTCTTTTTCTCCAGATGGGCCCTGGGCATGGCGGTCTTCGCGCTGATGCTGGCCGCTGTCGTGGGACCGGGGACACTGTTCCAGTCCCGCACGGGGGCAGAATATGGTGGTTTCACCCAGCAATTCCTGCTGATTTCGCGGGCCCTCAGCCTGCTGTCTATAGTCATCCTGATCTGCATGGCGCGCTTTGCGCCAACCCGTCGGCTGCGACAAAAGCACATCCTGGCCGCCGTACTTTTCCTGCCATTTTTTCTGGTGATCAATTATATCCCCAGCCTGCCGCGTTTCAGCTTGTTCGGCATGATGATCGCTCTGGCCTGCCCGTTTATTGACTACAGCAGGCCGCTGGTGAAGGTCCCGATGACGGCGGTGTCGCTGTTCCTGCTGCTTGCGGTCTTCCCGGTGGTCAAGGAAATCACCAAAGAGGGCGCTTCTCTGGCTGATCTCATCGCTCTCATCGGCGCGGTGCCACTGCGCAGCGTGATGCTGAATGTGGATTTTGACGGCTACATGTGGATTGCCTCGACGATCGAGTATCTCATGGACGGTGCCGGGGCCATTCGCTGGGGCAACAACTTTCTTGGGGTCGTGCTGTTCTTCGTGCCACGCGCGCTCTGGCACAGCAAACCTCTTGATACCGGCTCCACCGTCGCGACCGGTCTGGGGTACTGGTATCATAACGTGTCCAGCCCGCTGCCCGCCGAGTCTCTGATCGCCTTTGGCCTGTTGGGCCCGATCGTGGTGTTGCTGATCACGGGCTACGTCGTGTCTCATATCGAGCTTGCATCGCATGTGCCCGGACCCAAGAGCGGCCGGATGCCCGTCCTGTTCCTCTATGCTGTGGCGATGGGATTCATCCTGATCATCATGCGTGGCGCACTGAATGCCGTGGCGCCGCAGTTTGCGACCGGATTCATGGCCTACGGGATGATGGTCTATGCCAGACGTCGCAGGATCACCTGGCGGCTGTCCAAATCACAGGCGAGGCAGGCTGTCGCCCGCCACTATCAGATGAAAGACTCTGCATGAGAATAGTCGCCTGGCCGGCCCGCAAGAATGCGGACCGCAATCCGTATCAAAAGCTGCTCTATGATGCAGTCGAGGCGGAAAGCAACGCGACGGTGGTCGAGTTTTCCCTTAGGAGTGCCTTTCGCGAACAGGCACCGGATATTCTGCATATCCACTGGCCGGATGCCTTTCTGGCTGCGAGCCAGGGCTGGAAATTCTGGCCACGCTACGCGTTCCTGCGCCTGATCTGTCTGGCGATGCGGCTGCGGGGGGCCAAGCTGGTCTGGACGGCCCATAACCTGCAGCGCAGTGGCCAGCAGAATGGCGACAAGATGGCGTCGCTGTTCTGGCCTTGGTTTCTGCGGCGGGTTGACGGGGTGATTTTCATGACCCGGGTGTCTGCGGGCGATGCTCAGACACATCACCCCGATCTTGTGCGCCATCCTTGGGTGGTCATTCCGCATGGGCACTACGGCCCAGTGATGGCAGCGCCTGTGCAAGACGTGCTGCCGGACCCCCAAACCCCGCAGCGGGCGCTCTTCTTCGGGGCAGTCACCCATTACAAGAACGCCCATCAGGTGCTGAAGAGCTTCCTCGACCTGCCAGCGCGCACAGCCGAGCTGAAGATCTGTGGCGAGATGAGCGGGCGTGAACCCGACACACTCCTGACAGAAGGGCTTGCCGCCCTACCAGCGGAACGCGCCGCCGAAGTCTCCTTCGACAACCGCTTCCTGCCCGAAGACGAGCTGGTCCGCGAAATCCGTGCCGCCGATCTTGTGGTGCTGCCCTATTCCAATGTGCTGAATTCCGGCGCGGCGATCTTTGCCCTGTCCGCAGGCCGTCCGATCCTGGCCTCGGACAATCCGTTGTTTCGCGAATTGCAGGACATGGTCGGTCCCGAGTGGGTCACCTTGATCCCGGAAACGCTGGACGGCCCGACGCTGAGCAAGGCTCTCAGGGCCGCCCGGACCCTGCGTCTGTCCAGGGCGCAGCCCGATCTGTCGCAGCTGTCCTGGGACAGTATCGGGCGCGAGACGGCGGCCTTCTACCGGTCTCTTCTGAAATGAACTGACCGTGGCAGCGGCTTGCCCTGCCGCTG
>TARA_R110000737_G_scaffold37711_2_pt1 | contig 10325 bp, 12 predicted proteins | sample TARA_R110000737 | Tara Oceans TARA_R110000737 (sample SAMEA4398027) | marine metagenome | biome: Polar Biome; feature: [SRF] surface water layer (ENVO:00010504); material: water (ENVO:00002006), including particulate matter (ENVO:01000060) such as... | depth 5 m
CGATTAAGGCATTGCCATTAGCCATTACATTACTCCACCAATTTCACTTAACACATGATAACTACTAAAAGTTGTGCTTCCACCAACACCCTTAACTCTCATTCTTAACGCACCGTAGTATCCAAGACCTGTTACACCAGACCAGCTTTGATACGTGTTAGCGGCTTGCGACCAAACTGCTAAGTCCCATTTACTAACATCCCACTCTGCAACCGTTCCTTCAACAAAAGGCGGTGATCCATACACACCAACAAACGTATATTGCGTGTTAATCTGCGCTTTGTACGATGGTGGCTTACTTGATATAAATATCGGCCTGACCATGTTGAATTTCTTTAACTGGCCTGGGTTTCCAAACGGACTAAAAGCTGTCTGCATTTCACCTTGCACAGCAGAACCACCCGTTCCAGCGATTGATACTGAATCACTCTCTCCGTGAAAACCTTTTGCAACAGTTTTGTTATCTGTTCCAAAGTAAAATTGACCACCAAGAACAGCAGTACAAGCCATAGGCATATTGCTAAACGTACACCAAGCGCCAGTGCTGACGCTCATTGCATACTGCGTGTAAATGTTGTTTTTAGGTGGCGGCTTAATTAAAAGAATGTTTGTGTCTGGAACAAGAAGAATATCCCAAGACTTTTCATCTTTAAGATCAGCAACTAATTCAGTTAATTCGTTTTCTATCTTGTCTGCTACGCCAAGTGCGCCTTCGACAAATTGACCGTTTACAAGCCGCGACATTGGAACAATACCAAGCGCAGACAAAACCATTACGTCACCACCGTAAGACGTAAAGAACCGCCCGTATTTTGGAACCGGGCCTACATACCAAACGCCCTTTAATCCAAAAGTTGCCGCACCTGTTGGGTCTGTTCCTTGCCAAACACCAATATCACCTTCAGAACCTATAACAACAAGGTAGTCATCTACGCCAACACCAGCGTCAAGAGTCCAGTTAACAATAGCTCTAACATAACCACCGTTTCTTAGAAGTGGACCCATAACAAATTCTGTTGCGGTTCCAGTAATTGCGTCAACACTGGCTAAATAATAAACGCTGCTATCATTATCTGCCGTAAACCAAACTCTATTCTTCCAAACAGCAACGCTTGTCAGGTCTGTTGGTAAACCAGTTACAGATTGTTTTGTCCAGCTTGTACCGTCAAAAGTCCAGTATCCAGCGCCAGGAGACACCGCTAACAAGTAAGTGCCAGCAGAATTAGAGAATTGCGTTGTTATCCAAACATTATCTGTTGAGCCAGTGGTTGCTTGGCTTACGCTAGGAGTTGCTGTGGTAACGTCATATATATTGCCGCCAGACGCAGCAAATAACTTGTTGTTTGCTGGTGTGGCGGCGTTGTAAGAAAAAAGAGATTCTATGTCAGCGGCTATGGCGCTGGTGTGATATTGCCAGCCTTTTCTTAAAGAAACGCCCGTCCGCCTTGGTATAAAATTATCCAGCAGCATAGCGTCAGTTGGCGGCATTTCGTTAATTGGGTCGCGGAAATTCAACCCGCCAACAGGCGCAGGAGCAATGCCAAGACCAGACACTTGCGCTGCGGCTGCTAACCGAGGTGTTTTAAATTGCTTGATTGGAACAAGCGGCATATCTAGCTTCCAAAGCCAGTATCAGGTGTGTTTGACAACGGCTGAATATAAGGAAAGCCAAAACTACGGGACATCGTTAGAACCGGAGCGCCTATCTTTCCGCCTTTTCTGTTTTCAAACTGAAGCTGGAAGTCACGCATAGCCGCACTTGAATCCAAGCCTTTCATCTCTAACCACTTTACCCGGCCTAAAAGCGTAACAAGATTGCTATCTATAAGAATGGTATCGCCATTCTTTGTAGCGCGGTTTTTATACAAATCCGCGTTATCAGCGTCTCTTACCCACGCCATAGATTGGTAAAAGAAGGTTAGTGTTTGCGCGTCTGTTGGTGGAGCAAGGATGTAGAGTTCGTTATCTCTAACTTGCCAGTAGAAAGAAAGAGTTGGTAAAACTGTTCTGACAATTAGTTGTTTCCACTTTTGCGGAGAAACAGGACCAATAGCGGGCCACTGGCTTGTAGAGTTCCATTGCGTTTGATCTACCCACTGGAAAAAGTCAGCAGGTAAAGTAAACGCTTTTTCAGATTGACCAGCAGTATCGGCTGCTATGCTCATGTCATAGCTTTTAGTCAACTCCTGCCAGGGATACAAAGAAAGCAAGTCATAGCCAGATTGATTGACTGCTTGCACCATCTGAATAACAGATGTGTCTGTATCCCCCGCAGGGTCGACCGGCTCGGGATAACTTACCATTTGCGCTATGTTTTTTACGATAGCACTTAGACTATTATCATCAATAATCTGATAAGCCATTAGAACCCCTTAATCTTCTTCTTGTTCTTCAATTCGTATCTTCTTGCTTTTACGCGGAGAAGACATCTTCATAAGTTCTGATATTTGCGATTGCATTTCTTCGATCTTAGCATCGCGCTCTTTTAGCTCTACGTTCATTTTTTCAAGTGGAGCATTGCCTTTGGCTAACTCAATAAACGCTGTTGCTGCTCTTTTATCAGACGAGAAGCCCATAAAGTTTTGCCCAACGCTATCAGCCGCAGCAGAAAGCTGCTCAACGGTGTGAATATTAAAGTATTTGTATTCCTCACCTTTAGCTGGAGTTATACAAGGCAAAGACGTTAAAGGCGTTCCTTCTACCACGTTACCAGCGCCAGCTTTCCAGTTATCATAACGACTTCTGAACCGGCGCTCATCAATCGAATCAACTGGTCTAACAACAACGCTTAGTTTGTCGCCTGGGACCATAATGCGTATGTAGTCAATTTCTTTGTAAATTGCCCTTCCATTTTCTCGACTCTCTCCAGCCTGTAGAGCGGGCTTTCTAAAGAACTCAACAAATAGTTTATCGTCATTAGCAAACCTTGATTCGTCTAGCCCAGGGGCATTTGCTATTGAAGACCAATCTGTATTTTCTGCGGTAGGGATATTCATTTTTGATCCTTTTTTATGTAAAGAATTTATAGGGTAGTAAACAGCGCGAAGAGGGGTCTTCGCGCTGTTTTTAGATATTACAGAGTTGCCGAAACTGTTGGGTACGAGAACACAGCGTCAGCGTTTGTCGCAGCAGAACCTCCGGTAGCAGTCAAAACAACAATGCCACTAATGGCTTCTGCACCACTTGTTGCATCATCATCAAGAGCGCCACCAGTCGCAGTTGAGTTAAGTCCAGTGCCTTTGGCAGCAGAAGCTAAAGTGCGAATGCTTCCTTTGCCGTAGATTTGGAACCAGCCGAACTCATTGTCTGCAAGAGCAGCCTGGGCAGCACCAAAACGAGTGCCGTAGCCAGATGCTCCTGGAGCAGTGGTTGTAGTCGTTGCCATGATAAAATCAAAGCCGGTCTGTTCGACAACACCATATCCAGCGCCAGTGATTGCGCCGTTTGCAGAACCGTAGATAAATTCTTGGTAGCCGTTGGTGGGGTCATCATAACCACCAACAGTACCAAGACGGAACGCGGGAGTATCAGTTGAAGCAGTAACTTGGTCGGCACTAATGCCAATGGTTGCTTGAGCCATTTTTATTTCTCCTAGTTAAAAAATGCCTTGGCGGTCATGGGTATCACCAAGCCCGCCAAGGCAAGGTAGACCCTACCACAAGGTCAATTAGTTCTGGATTCGCCCTTGGAACTGCGCCCCCGAACAAGTCAAGTTACCAGCCCAGCCAAGAATCTGAACTTCAGCGTCTTGGTTAGTCGCGTAACGAGCTTTTGGAGACAACGCCACCATGTTGCGATCACGGTGAGGACGAAGGAAAAGGTACTTCGTATTCAGCATGAAGCCAGTGCCGGTCGGGGCAAATCCGCCAATTCCGCCATCAAGCACAACATCAGCGTCCATGAACTTCAGAGTTGGGAAGCCAAGGTTTCCTGTAGTTGCGTCTGTAAAGCGTTGCTGGGCCTGTAGGGAACCCATGTAGTACGTCCAGTAGGTGTTATCTAAAACTACTAAGTCAGGCCGATCTGCACCCCTTACAAGGCTACCCCAGACACTATTAAGCGCCGCCTGGATAGTCGTAGCAGAAGGAGTCACGCCTTCAGTGCTGAAGTCGTACAAACCAGAGCGCCAGAACGTGTAAGTAGCGCGGTCAATGCCGCCATACGTTCCAGTTGTCGGGTCAGAAGGAACCGCAGCGTTTAGGCCCGTTACTTCTTTACCACTTGCTCCAGTACCATCTGAGTAAATGGACTCAGCAAGTTTGTTAGCCATCGTGCTTTCCGCGACGTTTAAACGCGCTTCAAGCAGGTCAATAAACTGTTCCTGACCTGAGTTCTGTAGCATTTCGAGACCAGACATGACGACTGGGCAAGCAAGCTGTTTAATGTTGAACTCAGAAGCACTGATTACGTCAGCGGTAGCTACTGGCAGCAGATCATAGCCACTGTAGAAGCCAGCGTTGCCGTTTTCAGCAAACGAGAGTTCTTGCATAATGACGTTACCACCGCCAAAAGGCTTGACGTTTCCACGCTCACTAAGACGAGCAAGCAAGGCGTTGTTTTTGGTTACGTTGTCAGCAATCTGTTTTGTGCGAGACTGAATAGTCGTCGCAATGATGTCCGTTACGGACGAGTTGGCAAAAGCCATTTGTTTTCTCCATGACGTTAGGCTCCGCGTTTTGCAGAGCGATGTTTTCACCTGTTCATGCAGCCGAACTGGTGGCTCGTCATGTCCCTTGAATGGCCGTACAAGGGTGGCATTAGCGCCTGTAACCGTAAAGATGAGGCATAGCCTTCTTTACGCTTGTCGCTGCATACCTCAATTACAAAAGTGCTTGCCTAAAGGAGTAAGTCTCTAAAAGAGTGGCTTACGTTAAAGCGTTGCACTTTTACAACATTACCATCAGCGTGAGTTGCTTGCAATAGCAGACTCAATCGCTGATCTAATATCAACAGCAGCAGGGTTGTTTGGAGATGCCAAGGCTGGACCACCAGAAACACTTACCGCAGCGGCTCTAGCTCTTTGCGCTACACCTGTGCTTTGCTGTGCGCCCTTAGATTTCTGCCTTTTTTGAAGAACATCGCGCACTCTTGGGTTAGAAAGACAGGCTTGTCGGTAAGCGTCTTGTAATGAAAGGTCTCTCCCGCGCCTGTCAGCTACCTCCATTAAATCAGCCATTTCTTCGCGTACATCTTCTGAAAACTCTGCTTTTTCAATAAAGTTTTGAACTTCGCCTTGAGCTTCCATGCGAACCTGTTGAGTTTGGCTTTGTTTGGCTTGTTGAAACTCATTCATAAAGTTTTGAACGGGCTGAAGCTGCTGCTGGATAGCTTGCTGCAACTGAGTGTTCTGATCGTGATTCTGCGGGATTTCCCCGACCAACGCCCCGTCTAACTGAGAAATAAAGTCTTGCCCAAACCTGCCAACACCAAATTGCTTCACAATACCAGAAACAAGCTGTGCAATTTCTGGCGCTGTGCCTGTACGCAGTTTCGCAGCAGTAGCCATGACATTATCAATAGCTTGTAGCGGATTGCTGTTCTCAGCCTTAATAAACACCTGATAAGGCTCAATAACCTTATTTACGGCTTCCGCGTATTTACGAGCGGACGACGACTCTTTCAGTGTTTGCTGTACTTCGCGTTCTCTGCGCTGTACTTCACTCTTAACGCTATCTGGTAGCTTGGCCCAATGCTCTCTTACGTCAGGTCGCCATGAAACAGGCGCTTTCTCTTGTTTCTTTGGCCCAGACTTTGGCCCAGGGCGGATAGCTTCTGTTGGTTCTGTTTTAGCGTTTAACTCAAGCTCCGGCTGTTTGTCAGGTTCAATTTCAACAGCTTCAGTGTCAAAAGAGTCAGAAGCGTCAGAAACCTCTTGCTGAACTTCCTCTTGTACTGGCTGATCAACAACTTCTTCCTGTCCGACAGCCGATTCAATCGCATCCCTTAAAGAACTAGGTTCTTCTGTTGTGGTAGGTTCTTCATCCATTTTATTTTCTTTCTATTTCATTGATGGCTCTAGCAATATCTTCTCTCCGAAAAGTTCCGCCGTTTTGCATATAATTCTCACGGCTTTCCTTTGCTTCCGACCAGTTATTAGTAAAGTCATCCATTGTGGTAAGGTTATTTTGCTTCATGTATTCGCGGTGCTTTTTTCTTGTGCCTATGTCTGTTCCATCAGTCGCAACTAACCCATCATAATGAGCGTCAGAAACAAATATCTTCTTGTCGGCTGGACCTTGTTTTTGCCTCGTTATTTCAATGAGTTCGTCTAGTTTACTATCGTAGCGGTAGGTTCTTTTCATGTTAGTTGCCTTAATGCTTTTGCTTGCATTGACTGTTTCGATTCCCTGTTGTCGGCAGCGGCGTATTCTTTCGCCACAGACTTAGGAATACCAGCCTTTTTAGCAAATTTAGAGTTGTTTGCCGCAGCAGCCATAAACTTGGCTTGTTTTTTAGACTTGCTTGGCATTGGTTTATCTTCTTCTCAAAGCGTTTACCAAATCAGCTATTTTTACTCTGTAACCAACGCGGCCAGTATCAGAACCTCTGTTTTTTGTAACGCCGACATTAAGTTCACCAACAGGTAACGGAATATAACCAGACATGGCTTGCTTATTTTCTGATCCTTCAAATTTTCCACCCCAACCTTTTTTAGAATTATATCCAATAGATAGTTTGGGATGAAACCGGCTGGGATCACGCTCTTCATCTTGTAAAATATTTACATACGGGCGGTTGTCAGACATCGGTTTAACTTTCTTTTTTCTCGCCCTTGGTGAGAGATTCGTATTCTGGGTTTTCCGCTAAAATAACTTCATCTGGCAACATTTCTTCATCTGCCAGCATTTGCTCGCGCATACGCTCTGACCGCTCTGAGTCCGTGTTTTCGTAGTCGTCGTAGTCGTTAGGGATTTCTCCCAGTTGGCGCAGAATTTCGGCTTCATTGCGGAGCAAATCGATGTATATACCCATTTTTCTTAGTGCCATTGTCTTTCTCCCTGTATTTGATTATCCGATAATAGGTGGCAAAGGACGTTTTGGCTGTACAGCGTTATTTGCCATCTGGTTTAGCTGGAATATCTTGGTCTGAGTGTCTACCTGGGTTTCTACCGCACTGGCTTCTCTTTCCTTGGCCCTTGCCACTTCTGCCGCTGTCTCTGCCTGATCTTGTGCAGACGGTTGAGGAGGCTGCGGCGGATTAGCTTGTAACTGTGCAACAGCTTGGTCAAGCACACTCTCTATCTCTGAAGAAACCTTAAACTTGGAAACAGACCACTGCAATAACCTCAAGAAGTAAGGAGACGAGCCAGGAACAGTTTGAATCATAGGGCCAATCTGCGCCACAAACGCACCCATGGCCGACATAAACTGTACCGCGCTGTCACGCTCTTGCGCCCAATCCATTGCCGATAATGAATCAGCCTCTACGCTAATTCTGTACTCAGCCAAACGCTCGTCTTTAATAAGCTGTATAGCAGGGCCAGCAAACTCAGCGTCAGGTGTACGCATAATATTAGAACGCATGGCAATCGTCTCTGGTTGCCAATGCTTACTAATAATCTCCGCTTTTATACGCAGAAGGTTAGTAATCCACTCGGCAATATAGAACTGGTTTAGCTCTACTCTCGTTGAGCCAAACTGAGCCTTGATTTGCTGGGCTGTAGCCGTTTCTGAGGCTTTGCTGCTACCACGCATAATGTCAGAAATACCTAAAACTTCGTAAATCTGAGTTGTTTGGTCTTGCCGGTAGATACGCAATGCAGAGATAGCGTTGACAACCTGATCGATAGGAACCCAGTCAACCTTACCCTTAATCCCACCGCTTTCAGCAAACATAGCCCAGTTATCAACTGGAATAAGCTGGTTTTCAGCAGCTTGGTTGAACATACGCTGAATGCCATCGTTGTTCTTGTCGTAAAGACCAATGACTTTAGCCGCTTTCGTCAACCAAGTTATGCGCGTATTTATCTCATCAAGCTCTTGAAACTGATCTTGTGCAAAAATGTAGTCAGCACGCGGCATAAAGTTGCTGCTTGTAAGGTTCGCAGCTAAAGGTGGGGGGCAAGGAAAAAATTCATCAAGCTCTAAGGGGTCATCTTTAACATCAAGTATGACTTCGCAACCCTTTGCGTACCAATAAACCTTTTTGTCCTCTTTGCACCAAACCTCAAAAATTTCTGCACGAGCCCAGGGGTCATGTTTAGGCGTTTGCGAGTTTACGTCCTTAGATGTAGACGAAAACAGCGGGACAACCTTCCCTATTTCATCTCCAAACCGATTTATAAGCTGATCCCGCGTCATATAGACCCGACGCGCTACCCATCTTACTTCCGCCCACACCCGAGCAGGAGAATAGAAAAAATCTTTCCAGTAAATGTAGTCAATCGGCGCTGTTTCATCAATTATGCGCTCGTCAATCTGCTCCGGCATTATTTCTTCGCCCGTTATAGGGTCGATTTCAGCCGGTATTACCTCTTGCTCCGTTTCTACAGCGTATCTTAGCCACGCTTGGCCCATGCCAACCACCAACCAGTCCTCAATGCACTGGCGTATAGCTGAATCCCAGTTAGATACGTTGTCATCAAAACTACGGTTAAGAATACGCTGTATTATAACACCAGCAACTCTCGCCTGATCGTCAGCCGAATCAAGAAAAGACCGCGCAACACTAGCTTTTGGTGGCCTTGCATAAAGCAAGGACAACAAAACCTTCATGCTCGACCAGAACAGGTTAATTCTGGTTTCTTCTTTTCCCCATTCGTCGCGCTTGTCTAAGTACCTGCGCGTTATCTTGTCTCCATCCTCCTGAAAACGCTCAAGCTCCTTCTTAGAAGCCTCTATCTCACTTGACCAACGCTGCGCCATCCCCTGTGGCGTGTCGGAAAAGTCACTCATACTTTTAATTGTGCTTGTCTGTTCCATTATCCGACTCTTGTTGATTGTGAAGGCTGGCAGTCCCAAATTTTGTCAAGCGTAAACTCATACATTGCGTTGCCTTTTAACTGTTTTTGCCCTTCTGCGCTAGGTGCTTTGCTTCCACCAGTAGGCTTGGCAGAAAGAGCAAGATACCTGAAAGCGTCAGACGCATGGCTGTGCTGGTCATGGCGCGGCTTGTTCCTAAACATCTGCGTGCGCTCGTCCCACTCCCGCATATAAGAGCGTAAATGCTCAACCCCATCATACGTCGCATCTTCGTTAAAATAACACTTAGGCAACACCATACGCGCCGCCTCAATTCCATCCTGCAATCCCATGCTCGGTACAATCTTGGGCGTAATACCAGAAGATAAAAATTGCTCTATAATACTCTTACCAGTTTGCAAACTCTTTGCCCTGGCATCGTGAGGTAAGTAAACCGTACCAACTTTATAGGGCCTGTTCTTGACCCAATCAATGTAATGGCTTATAGGCTGGCCGTCTGACTCGTAAAAGTCAACGATCTTGTAGCCATCAGGCGTGGTCTGCCAAGCCCACCAACTACAAGAATCGGTGTAGCCAAGGTCAGCAACCACATCAACTTCAAACTCCTTGTCAGCGTAAAACTTACCTACGCGGCCATTGCTGTAGCTTTCAGTTATTTGCTTTGCGTAGTATGCGCCAGGAACAGCAGCGTCAAAGCTAATCTCATACTCCGTTAAGTACGTTTCATCCGTCATCTGCGCTCTTGCATCCCGTAGCTCGTCAGGATGCAAAATGTTCGTCTTGCTTGCCGGTAACTCCATCAGCAAATACGTCTCAGGGTTAAGCCTTGCTTCTTCCCTCATTTGCCAAAAAAAGTTTTTGCCAGATGGCGTTCCAGCAAATATAGCCCAGCCAAGCCTGTCCGACAGACTCGGACGCAAAACAGAGTACCACGCGCTCGGCCTTATATGACCAACCTCATCAAGAACAACTCCGTCAAAATACATCCCGCGATAACTGTCCGGGTGGTCAGCACCGCCAACAAAAATACGGCTCTCACCTCCCGCCTCGTTCTTGATCGTAATAATCAACTCTGACTCGTTAGGCTTCTTTGCCCAGACAGGCTTCGATAAATCCTTCAAGTAAGACCACGCAACCTTCTTGGCTTGGTCGCGAAACGGGGCTAGGTAGGCGAACTGCGGGTTGGGATGTGAGCAGCGCAAGGCGCTAACCATAATGTCCACGCACATCGCTACAGTCTTTCCCGCCCTTCGATGCGCAACCATGACTGCCCAACGCTGCTTTCTAGCGTGCAACGGAGCAAAGACTTCTCTGGGCCTGTATTCATTTATGTCCATATTAAGTGAACATTCCCTTTTTTCTCATCGTGGGTGTGGGGGGTATATATAAATATATAGGGGGGG
>TARA_R110000737_G_scaffold74751_4_pt1 | contig 10301 bp, 5 predicted proteins | sample TARA_R110000737 | Tara Oceans TARA_R110000737 (sample SAMEA4398027) | marine metagenome | biome: Polar Biome; feature: [SRF] surface water layer (ENVO:00010504); material: water (ENVO:00002006), including particulate matter (ENVO:01000060) such as... | depth 5 m
AAGGCTCCAGTAAAAAAAGCTGAGTCTAAACAAAAAGCACCAGTAGACAACTGGGAATATAAAGATAGAAATTATTATCTTATAGGAAACAAAAAACCTTTAACATATACATTACCTAGTAGACACTCTAAAAGATATCCTTTAGTTTGGTTTGATTCAGAAAAAGGTTATGAAAGAGAAATGAGGTATGGTACAAATATGAAAAGCATATTTGTAGATGAACAAAAAGGTCAAATAACAATGAAACATATTGTTTTTGATTCTGGACATTTATTTGTTCCTAAAGAAAAAAGAAATTTACAAGAATTTTTAGAAAAACACCCACACGGTGGAATAGTTTTTAAAATGTTTGATCCTATAGTAGAAGCTGAAGATCAGTTTGACTACTTAGAAGTAGAAATTGAAGCTATGAATATGGCTTATGAAATGGAAATAGATCATGCAGAAGCTATACTAAGAGTTGAGATTGGATCTAGTGTTAATAAATTATCTTCTAAAGAATTAAGAAGAGATTTATTATTGTTTGCTAGAAAAAATCCTGCTTTATTTTTAAATCTTGCTCAAGATGAAAATGTTCAATTAAGGAACTTTGCAATTGTAGCAGTTGAAGAAAATATTATTGGGTTAGCTCCTGATAATAGATCATTTACTTGGAAAAGTAATGGACGTAAACTAATGAACGTTCCATTTGATGAAAATCCGTACTCAGCAATGGCTGCGTGGTTTAAAACAGATGAAGGTTTAGAAGTTTATAGATCTATAGATAAAAAACTAAAATAACAAGTGATTATAATTAAGGGTGGTTTACTCCACCCTTTTTAATATATATAAATATGGCAATTAACGTAAACACTGTATATACAACTGTATTAAGTATTCTTAATAAAGAACAAAGAGGCTTTTTAACTCCTGATGAGTTTAATAAAGTAGCTACACAAGTTCAATTAGAAATATTTGAAAGTTATTTTGAGAACTTAACACAGCAGTTAAGAGTTCCTCAAAACGATACTGAATTTGCAAATCGTGTTAAATTGCTAAAAGAAAAAATAGCTACATTTGAAACAGCAGTAATTGCTACTGTAGCTTTGTCAGGTCTATTTGGCCAAACAACTTTACCTAATGACCTACATAGGTTTGGTATGTTAGAATATACTAATGGTTCTAAATTACCAGTTGAAGTAGAAAAACTATCACGCCAAATGTTTTTACAAGCAAGGCGTTCTCAACTAACATCCCCAACACAAGATTATCCTATATGCTATATAGAGGGAAATACTTTAAACATATTACCAGGTGTAGCAACCGCAGCAACCGCTAATGGTAGCCCTGCTCAAGGCTATATGATAGAGTATGTTAAAAAACCTGTAGATCCTGTATGGGGTTTTAATGTTAATTCTGTAGGTGGCTACATATATGATGCTGGAACTTCAACCAATTTTGAAATATCAGATGTAGATCAAACAGAACTTATTACAAAAATATTAATGTATGCTGGAGTTATAATAAGAGATCCAGAATTAATGCAAGCTGCAGCTGGAGCTTCCGCTGCACAAGATCAACTAGAACAAAGTTAATAGATTATGACTAAAACAGCAGCTACAATTCCAATAACAGAAAACGACGCACAATATTACGCAGGGCAAGAATTAATACCTACAGGTGGTGGTGGTGGCTCATTTTATAGCTTTCCAAATTTTAACACTACGCTTATAAGTAATTATAATGAGTTTGGTGATCAAGTTAGAGATACAGGTAATTTTTCAGTACATCTACTTGCTACTAGTACTACAATACCGGCTGCAGGTAATTTAATAAACCCTGTTTTTATATCAGTTTCAAATACTACTAATAACACTATATTATTTCAAAACGTTAAACCTGCTAATCAGTTTTTGTTTTTGCAATTAACAGATATAGCTAGAGGAGACAACTGGGGTAGTTACCGTAATTTAACATTAAATGATGTTATTAGTAATTTTATACTAGCATACACTGGTGAAGGTCAAATATTGACTACAGTAAATAGAACTCAAGTATTGTTTCACGCTAGAAGAGCTATGCAAGAATTATCATATGATACATTAAAAGCTTTTAAAGCTCAAGAGTTAACAGTTCCAACGGGTTTGTCTGTGCCTATACCTATTGATTATGTTAATTATGTCAATGTATGTTATGCTGATTCAAATGGTGTGTTACATCCTATATACCCACTAGATGGTTTAAGCGGAAACCCAACAGAATTACCAATTCAAGATGGCGCTACTGGTATACCTACTCAAAGCTCTTACGATACTAACCTAGAAGCTTCACAGTCTATAATAGAAGATAGATGGCAAAAAGCAAATCAAGGTAATATTAGTGGAAATCAAGATTCTACCGCTGTTGAAGGAGCTTTTGATTATTCTTGGTGGAAAATGGCTTATGGTCAAAGATACGGACTAGAACCTCAGTATGCAAACAGCAATGGTTATTTTAGCATAAACGAAAGAACAGGCATGTTCAGCTTTAGCAGCAACCTTCTTGGTAGAGTTATAGAATTAAAATATATTTCTGATGGATTAGCTTATGACTTAAATTCATTAGTACCTAAGTTTGTAGAAGACGCTTTATATTCAAAAATAATGTATAATATATGCGCGCCTAGAAAAGATGTAGATGGTGGTACAAAATCATTTTACAAAAGAGATGCGTATGTTAAAACAAGAAACGCTAAAATAAGATTATCAAATTTAAAATTAGAAGAGATAACTCAAGTTTTTAGAGGTCAATCTAAATGGATTAAACACTAATTAAATGCAACGTAAATTTCAACATACATTCACTAAGTCTGTAATGAATAAAGACTTAGATGCTAGACTATTAGGTCCTAACGAATATAGAGATGGTCAAAATATTGCTGTGTCTAGATCCGAATCTGACGATGTTGGAGCATTGGAAAATGTTTTAGGTAATCTGCTTTTTAATCAATTAACATCTAATACTTCAACTAACCAGGCTTCTTTGTTGCAATTTATAGGTTGGTTTATAAATGAAACAACTAATAATGTATATATATTTGCAACTGACTTTCAAGATAGCTCTAGTGATCAAATATCTTCATTTGCTCCTCCTTCAAGTATTCACAGAATAATAGTAGCTAATCTAAATTCTAATACTATACAAACTATAGTAAATGGAAGGTTTTTAAATTTTTCATACAATAGTCCTATACTAGATGCAACAATGATAGAAACTCAATTGTTCTGGACTGACAACAGAAATCAACCTAGAAACATAAATGTTGAACTAGCTACTTTAGATCCTAACTATTATTTTCACGAAGATCACATATCATTAGCTAAATATTATCCTTACAAGCCTATACAATTATTTGAAGAGTATGAACTTAATGGAGGTCTTGTAGAAACTACAGCTGCAACTACATGGTATGGAGCAGGAAATGCCGGAAGTTTTAATTCTATATATCCTTATTTTATATTTGATAAATCAGCTATTAGCACAACTACATTAGCTACTATAACTAACAATATAGGAATGCAAGGTTATGTTAAAGCTTCAATATCAAACTCTGTAATTAACACTATTTATGACTTTAAAATAGCTTATGTGCAAGAATTAACCAGCCTACCTTCAGACCCTTTTGCAGGACAAGACGGTATAGCTGTTTTTGTTGATAGAGATTTAACTTCAGTTTTAAACAAGCAAGATATTGATGGCATGAAATTTAATTCAACAATTCATTTTGTAGATAAAAATTCAAAAGATGTGTTATCCCCTTGGCTTAGAGAGGATCAAGTTAAATTAAGTGTTGATTCAATTTCAACTTCAGCCCCATATCCAATTACTTACGTTACAGGTGGAACTAAAAATTACAATTATGCACAGGCTTTATATAAGTTTGGAACAAGATCACCTTATAATTATTTAAACGATTCAGGTGCTACTACTCACTCTCCTTTTCAAATACCAAATCATTTTCCTAAAAACACTGGCACTGCTAGTGATGGTTATGCAAGAGTAACACACCCCAAATTAAATCCAAATAAATATTATGTTATCTCAAGTGTAACTGATCCAACATTGTCGTCATTGTCATTTGGTATTAGTGAATTATCTAGTTTTGTAAATGGCACTTTAACTGAAGTAAAAGCAAGTAGTTTATTAACTGCAGGCGATGTACTAACTGTACATTGGCCAAACAAATTTTATAATTACAACTTTCCTGGTAATAAAAAATTTTTAGAAGATAAGTTTATAAGGTTTGCCTACAGATTTAAATATCAAGATGGGCAATATTCTATAATATCTCCTTTTACTCAAGAGGTATTTATACCTAAGCAAAAAGGTTATTTTTTAAAGGAAGTTGGTAAAACAAAGAGCGGTGGTACTTCACTCAATAATTACGTTCCTCAAGAAAATATAGCAGGTCAAAATACTGTAGTTGATTTTATGGAAAATGAAATAACTGAAGTTAAATTAAAAATACCATGTGAATATGCTATAAACACATTAGCAGTAAATTTAAAAGTAGCTGAAATAGACATACTTTATAAAGAATCTATGAGTTCTAATATTAAAGTTGCTGAAACTTTAGAAGTAACTAGCGCATCTATAACTTCTAATAGCACTAAATTCTTAGACTATGTATATCAATCTCAAGAAGCTATAAAGACTCTTAGATCTGCAGAAACAACAAGAGTTTATGATACAGTTCCTGTGAGATCTAAAACTTTAACTTCTTCAGGTAATAGAGTTATATTAGGCAACTTCTTTGATAGACATTCTTCACCTAACAATTTAGCTTATTACGTAGGCTCAGGTAGAAAACTAACACAAGGCAGCACATCTCAAAATCAAGAAAATAATATTAGTTCGTCAATACCTAATAAATTTAGTAATATAGCTTACCCTAATCATTCATTAAAACAAAATAGAACTTATCAAGTTGGTTTAATACTACAAGATAGATATGGTAGATCTTCAGATGTAATATTATCTAAATTTACTGAAACTAATTTTACTCTACAAAGTGGAACTTTTGCTAATGATCCTCAAGTTTTTGGTGGGTCAACTATATTTCACAACTATCTAGATTCTGTTACTAGTCCTTTAACATTAGGAACAGATATTCTTGATAAAAACGTTGTTAATTCTGGCATTGTCAACTGGCCAGGTGATTCTTTAAAAATATTATTTACAGAACAAATACCTAGATCAATAAGTTACGCAAGTGGTTATCCAGGTTTATATGAAGATCCATTAGCTACAACTACTATAACAAATTCTAGTGTTGCAAATAAATACATTGAAATTCCAACAGGTGGAGCTAGAGACTCAATACAACCAGGCGACACTATAACATGGACAACTACAGGTATTACTTACAGTGCCGTAATACAATGGGGTATAGCTCCATATCCATCTAGCGTCTTAAATAGATATGGTATAGTAACTGAAAATGGTAATGATCCAGTTGTCTATCCTGCCAGTTCGCAGAGTGTAGACTTTATATCATCAGGGAATACTACGGGTTGGTTTAGTTACAAGGTTGTAGTAAAGCAATTAGAACAAGACTATTACAATGTTTATTTACCTAGCTTATTAAATGGAGCACCAGTTATAAAGCCTTTAACTTTAAACGTTGATTTTGTTATTGGTTCCAAAATAGCTACTATGGGTAACGTACCTTTTGGCGCGGCCACAAGTACTATAGAATTTTTAACATTTCCTTTAATAGAAGGCATGAAAATAGTAACTGCAGCAGGAAACATTTATTATATAAATAACGTATTAAACTATATCCAGTTTGAAATGACAGGAGCAGCAGTTGCAACAGAAGCTCCAACTAGTGCATTTCCTGGCAACGCTACATTTAGCACTGAATCTAGCTCTGGAGTTTTAAATACATCTACACTACTAACAGACAACGCTAATAAAATACCACCAGCACTATTAGAAACAAGTCCAGTTCAACAGCAATATTCACCAAGTGACACTACTTTAGTACCTAGAGTAGCTCAATTAAATCAAGGGTTTGTTAATGATCAACCTTATTTTAATAATAATTTAATTTCTCCAGGCCCTGTGTTTCCTAACCTTAACAAATTGACAGTTCAGTCTATTGGTAATTTTGAAAACTTATTTAAAAGAGGATCTTACAACGGTTTATATAATGCTGATACTGATCCTCCGACAGCTATTATTCAAAATACCTTTAATATAGGTGCAGATTCTGAAATAGCCAAACCTTCATCTGAAGTAGAGTTTTTACCTGCTATATACGAAACAAATCCAACATTAAGCAATATAGAAATATTTTACGAAACAAGTACTTCTGGATCTGTTAAAGAATTAAACACTTTAATTAGAGATAATTTAACTGTACCTACTCAACTTGTTCTTTATCCTGGCTCAGGAACTGGAGTTTCACCTTTATCAATTACAAGCTTTAGTGAGAGCTTGCAATATTCTTCAGCTGCAACTATAGTTAAATTTCAAATTGTAGATCAAAATGGAGTTATAGTTACCTACGCCAGTGCTGAAGAATTAAACTTAGGAACTGCTCAATATGAAAGCGGTTCTGCAGTTCAAGGAACTCCATTTACAGTAACTCAGTCAGCGGTTTCTAGCGAACAAAATGATAATGTTTATTTATTGAAAACAACTTCTACAAATCCAATGTATAGTTCTGGAAATGGCACTATAGATAATGTTTCTTTTAATATTAATTTTAATTATCTACAGTTTGCTATATTACCAACACCTTACAGCATACAATTAAATACTTTTGTTCAAAACTCTGCTCCAGTATTTAATGTTTCAAAAGTTGACAATGTTGGAACAGTTTACTATGTTGGTAATAATTCAGGAATAGACGCAAACGGCGATGTACAAGCTCCTGGACCAACTAATTGGGGCAATGCAGATGGATCTAATACTAGCTTTACTAAAGCAACTAATGGGTCTCATGTTTCTAATTTAGAGGTAGGAAATGGTGTTGTATATCAATTGTTTGTTAAAAATGCAAATATGTTTGGCACTAGTTCATTTGTACAAGCTGCAGACGTAAAAAGCTTAAGTCTAAGTGTAGTAGAATCAAACGGAGGATGCAGTTTAAATATTGGACAAGTTGGTGGAGAATATACCACAGGTAATATACAAATAGAAATAAGAGCTACAGATCAAAATTTAAATGGTTTAACTACTGTGATATCTCAATTTGATTTAAGAGTGAATTAAGAGTAAATTAATTAATAAAACAAGTGATTATATATTATGGCAAACAAGTTACCACTAGTAGAAGTAGATTATTACAACTCTATTTGGAATAAAAGAATTTTAACGCCTCAACCATCTAGGCAGACGGGTACAGTAGACATAGTAAAAGGCGGAGCTGGATCTGCAGCTAGTTTAGGTACATGGCCACTTAACAATGTTTTTGCACCACCACTAACTTTTGTACCGGATTTTTATGTTGATGGATCAGACGTTGTTGGAGCTGACGACTCTGTGAGTGCATACAATTTTTTTATTGAGGAAATGTACATAAGAGGTGGCTTTAATAATAGTTCTATGTCTTACGGTGTCAGAGCATATTTAGATGAAGAAGAACCAATACAACAGCATAGATTTAATACTTTAATATACTCCGGTATATTTAATTCTAGAACTGGAATTAATAGAACTAATGAATTCCCTGTAGGAACTAATTTAACTAGATCTGCAAATCCTGAATATGGATCTATACAGAAAATATTTGCTGATGAAAATGATGTAACTGTATTACAGGAGAATAAATGTAGTAGAGCTTTAATAGATAAAAACGCTATATATAATGCAGAAGGAGGAGGTAGCGTAACTACTCAAGCTCAGGTGTTAGGCGAAATAATACCTTATGCTGGTGAATTTGGTATTAGTAAGAATCCAGAATCTCTAGCTGTTTATGCTTTTAGAAAATATTTTGTTGATAGAAATAGAAACGCCGTCTTGAGATTGTCTGGAAATGGTATAACTGAAATATCTGAATACGGTATGCGTGATTTTTTTAGAGATAATTTGTCTACTATGAATGATGATTATGTAAATGAGTTTACACAGGATTTAAATATAACACAAATAATTAGTTCTCAAGGTAATAATTTAAGTTATTTTAATATTTTATCTTCACCAGAAGTAAATAAAGCTAGTGTTATTCCAGGTGCTAAAATATTTTCGGGTGTTTATAATTCCGCAACAAGTACAACTACTTGGACAGACACTACGGCTACAGTTTTAACCTCTGGTCTTGTTGGATCAGATAAAGTAATATTTACATCTAAAATATTAAATAGTTCTTTTATGAATGCTGGCACTAATGGTAGATTAAAATTAGTAACTAACTATAGAAGCAGAGCATATGGAGGTTGGGACGCTTATAATAATCAATACGTTGTTTCTTTACAATACAATAAAAGTAGGACTTATAATTCTACTAATTTAGGATCTTCGCAACTCCCACAAAGAGATACTACTTACCATACTTTAGGTTTTGATGACCAAGTGAAAGGTTGGCCTACTTTTTATAGTTACATGCCTGTTTTGTTAGGTAGTTTAAAAAGTAATTTTTTAACTGTAAATAATCAACCTTATGCTCCAGAAGTTTATTCAGGAAATCCTACTCAGCTATTGGGTCTATATACTCATTATGCTATAAGCTCATCAAGTGGCACTTTTTATAATACTGAAAACAAATCAACAGTTTCAATAGTTGCAAACTCACAACCTTCATTGCAAAAGAATTTTTTAACAATAGACTACGAAGGAGACAGCGGTTGGCAAGCTACTGTAGTAACGTCTGATCAAACAGGTAGAAATATAAACAGAACTACTAATGGTGTTTTATCAGGTGGTTTTAGCTTTTCAAATGATAGTGCTAATATAGTTAAAAGTTTTATTGAAGGATCCTACGATGCAGCTGGCAATGTTGGGACTGCTGCTAATCCTCAAAACGCACCACTACTACATGCTGGTTTTGGTAGAAAAGAAAATAAATATGTAGCTAATTTTATAAATAAATCACCACAAGCGCCAGGCGAAATAATATTTGGAAGCTCAATGAGCGGTTTAAAAGGCTATTATTTAGATATAACCTTTTCAACTGATTCAAGCACAGATCCAGGTGGGCCAAAAGAATTGTATGCTATAGGACTTAACTATAGTGTATCATCAAATTAAATTAAATTAAATGAATATAAGAAAATTATGGGAATCTGACTATGAGGTTCTAGTAGATTGGTGGAATGCATGGCCGGAATGGAGTGCACCACCTAGAGAATTACTACCTGAAAATGGATCAGGCGGTTTAATAGTAGAAAAAGATAATGTAAAAGTAGCAGCTTGCTACATATATGAGACAAACTCTAAGACAGCTTGGATAGAGTGGATAGTTTCTAACCCAGACTACAAAGAAGAAGATAGAGGCTTATTAATAGAAGCTATGTTAAAATCAGCTGAAAAAGTATGTATTAACATGGGGAATTTATTTATATTGTCTGTTGGAAGAAATAAGTCTTTAATGAAAAAGCATAAAAAACTAGGCTGGCTTGTAGATGATAAGCCAGTATACGAAATGATGAAATCTTTAATATAAAAAAAATGGCAGTATTAACAGCAGCAGGAACGGCATCAATAATAGCCGCATCAATAGGAGCAGCAGCTTCTATTACAACGGGATCTATAGCAGCTAATAAATCAAAAAAAGAAGGACAAAGGCAAGATAGACAAGCTAGACTTCAACAAGAAGCTTTAGCCGCGTTAGAAGCTGAAAGACCTGTTATGACTAATCCATATGATAATATAGAAAATGAGTTTGAGGATTTAAATAATCCTTATGCTAATCTTACTGTAGCTACTGAAGCCTTTAAAATGCAATCAGAACAAGCTGACCAAGCCTTAGCTAATAGTCTAGATGTTATGATGGAAACAGGTCAAGCAGCTGGTGGTGCAACAGCTTTAGCTCAAGCAGCTTTGCAGAGTAAAAGAGGTATTGCAGCTAGTATAAATGCTCAAGAAACAACAAACGCTAAAATGAGAGCTGAAGGTGCAGCTAGTGTAGCAACACAAAAAGCACAAGGTCAGGCTAATTTAAACCAATTAAGAGGTCAAGCTGACATTGGAGTACAGCAAGATGCTATAGATTTTAATACATCACAAAGAAATAGAGCTGCTGGTTTAGCTGACAATGCTATGCAAAACGCTGCAGATGCTAGAGCGGCTAGAACTCAAGCTATTGCAGGCATAGGTACTTCAATAGTTCAATCTGC
>TARA_R110000737_G_scaffold137120_1_pt1 | contig 10297 bp, 8 predicted proteins | sample TARA_R110000737 | Tara Oceans TARA_R110000737 (sample SAMEA4398027) | marine metagenome | biome: Polar Biome; feature: [SRF] surface water layer (ENVO:00010504); material: water (ENVO:00002006), including particulate matter (ENVO:01000060) such as... | depth 5 m
CGATACAACTACGGCTAGTCTTGGTACGTCTGGAACAGAGCGGCACGATGGGCTTTTTCAGATTGATTACTACAGCAAAACTGGTGTTGGTGGATTTACTGATCGAGTAGACAGTATCGCTAACTATTTTACCAGAGGCATGAAAATAACTTCTAACGGCACGGTCGTTAGGATTTTGAACGTATCACTTGGCGTTGGGCGCAGAGATGGTGCATTTTTTGTTAGAAATATAGATGTATCTTATTATGCGGTAACGCCCGCGAGGAATTAATTATGGCAATTGCAAGTGGAACTAACGTAGTAGTTGGTTTTAAAAAAGAAGCAGCTTATGGCTCAGAAGTAGCTGGAACTGATTATCAAATAATCCCATTCAAGTCTGCTAGTTTAAGTTTGGCTAAAACCAACCACGAATCCGCCGTAATTACAGGCAACCGTGAACTACAAGACGTTATCATGGGTGCTCACTCAGTTACAGGTGAAATCTCTTTTGATCTAGCACACCAGCCAGCATACATTGGTATGTTACAAGGTGTCTTAGGTGATAGCTCATTATCTGGTGGAGCTATGCAAATAGGCTCTGACAGACAGTCATACACTATCGTACAAGATTTTGGCGCTGACCTAAATGGCGGCGATGACGCGCATGTTTACACTGGTTGTGAGTTTAACAACTTCTCAATGAGTATTCCTGCTGACGGACTTATCGAGTGTAGCGTTGGTATCGTTGGCGCAACAATGACTACTGAAACTGCTGGTAATGACGCAGACCCAGATGACGGTGGAGCTAACTACGTTGAAGCTAACAATCCATTCCATTCTTCTGACGCTACAATCACTTCAAGCGAAGCTGCTGCAATCCTAACAGACCTTTCTTTATCTGTTGAGAATGGCATTGAAACAACTAACTCTGTTGGTGAACTTATACCAATTCAAGGCGGTATTGGTAAGTGTCGTGTAAGCGGCTCTTTAACGGCTCACTTTACTACCCCAGCATTGCTAGAGAAGTTTATCAGCAACACTTCAAGCACTTTAACTATTAGCTTTGGCTCTAGTACAACTGGTATTAGCTTTACAATGGCTAAAATCATCTATACTACTGGTTCGGTTGAAGTTGGTGGTGAAGGTCTTTTATCTATAGCTATGGACTTTGTAGCGGTAGCTAATAGCGCAACACAATCTGCATTGGTAATTGATACAGCGTTATAATTTAAAATAGCCTCACTGGGTGGGGCTTTACTTAACTAAAAGGGTGATTTATGAAAATTAGTGAACTATATACAACTGAGTTACACGATGCTGGTTCTGAAGTTGAAATTTTTGATGATCAAGGTAATAAAACAGGACTTTTTATCAGAGTTGTAGGTATTGATTCAGCTATTTTTAGAGCGCAAGCAAAGAAGCAGCAGAAAGCATACATGGAATCTCTGCGAAGTAAAAAAGACTTTGACGACGAAGCCTTTGGCACTGACACTCTTGTGGCCGCAACAATAGATTGGCGCGGCACAGATGAAAAGTTTACGAAAAAGTTATGTAAGGAGCTTTACACTAAAGCGCCCTACATTAAAGATCAGATAGATTCTTTTATGGCGGATAGAGCAAATTTTACGAGCGCCAAGCCGAAAAGCTGATCGCGTTTGGCAAATGGGTCTTTTACGCTAATGGTAGAATAAAGGGCAGTAAATCTACAAGGCTTGAGCAGTGGAAAGTCATTGAGAGGGTTTCAGGTGTGGCTCCAAGAGAAATGTCTCAGGAGCCATTCCTTGAAGATCACTTGCTTGATACTTGGAATGCTTATTGCAAAATCATAAAGGGTGTGGAAACGGTAGGTTTGCAAGATTTGCTTGCCTACTGTCAACTATATAACGAATCTTTTGATAGGTGGCAAGTAGATGCCATTTTAGGCTTAGATCAGGAAAGGCTTATACAATGGCAGACACAATCGCAAGACTGATATTTGAGGCAAACACAGCCCAACTAAAGAAAGCTAATGCCGAACTAAAAAAACTCGCACAAGAATCAGGAAAAGCAGCTAAGTCTGTAAATGACGGAACTAAAGCTAAGAAAAAGTCAGGTGACGAAACTAAAAAGCTGACTGAAAAAGAGAGGCTGCTTGCTGAGTCTTTAAAGAAAACTGGCAACGAAACAAAAAAAACCACCACTGCTACAGATAAAATGACAGAATCATTAAAGCGAGCATCTAATGCTGCCGCTGTAATGACTGGCCCGCTCGGTGGCGTGTCTGGTCGATTATCATTCTTAGCAACTGGTATGAATAAGTTTGGTTTGGCTGGGATTGCAACTGGCGTTGCTCTAGCTGGTGTAGCAACTATTGCAAAAGCCTCTCTAGCTAATTTTGCCGCTTACGAAACGCAAATGTTAAAACTTGAGGCTATTACTAAAGCTACAGGTCATGCGGCAGGGTTTACAGCCAAAGAGCTAGATGCAATGGCGATGCAGATAGGAAGAGATACTCTAGCTAGTGCATCAGGAATACGAGATGTACAAGGCATTTTACTTAGCTTCGGTAACATTACAGGGGATGTCTTTGAAAGGGCTATAAACGCCTCTGTTGACCTTTCTGCCGTAATGGGTGTAACTGCTGCTAGTTCTGCTAAGACGCTGGCAAAAGCCTTAGAAGACCCAATCGGCAACCTTAGCGCAATGACTCGCGCTGGTATCACTTTCACGGAAGTTGAAAAAGAAAAAATAAAAGCGTTAGCAGAAAATAATAAGCTACTTGAAGCTCAAGATATAATCCTAGGTAAGATAGAGGGTAAACTTAAAGGCGCAGGTGAGGGTGGTGGGTTGGCAGCCGCTACAGATTTGCTTGGCGAAAACATTACGAATGCCTCAATCCAGATAGCAAAAGCGGCTGGTCTAGCAGAAAGTGCAACAACAATTGTTGGCGGTCTTGCTAGTATTTTTCGCGGCATTGAGGACTTTGCCGATGCCATGACTCCCTCAGGTAAAGAGGAGTATAAAGAGCTAGGAGAAGAACTTACTACATTACAGGTGCGTTACGCTGCTCTAATGGCGGTCGGAGGTGGGAAAGACCTTGCTGATAGCTTGTTTGGCGAAAAGATAGCTGAAAAAATTCAGCTAATGAATGAGATGAGAGATGCGGCTTTCGCTGGGTCAAAAGCCTCATCTTTAGCTATAGAGTCACGCAGAGAGGGGCCAGAAGAAGAAGATGAGTTTAATGTTCCTGACGCGCCATCTACCGTAGGGACAAAAGATGACCCTATGATGAAAATTCTGGGGCCGTTAGTACAAAAATATGAAAAAGAAAAAGCATTGGCAGAAGAAGCTGATGCAAAAGAAAAAGAAAGGCAAGTCAAAAAGGACGCGGCTGAAGAAGCAAGAACAAAAATCAAAGCTGCTAAAGAAGAAGAAGATCGTCAAGCGTCACTAGCTGCAAATCAATTAAAGGGTGAAACTGAGTTAGCGCAGAATGCACAGTTTATACTAGAAAGCCAAAATCGTTTGCAAGAGGCCGCTTTATTTGAAAGAGATTTCAAGCTACAGTTAGCTCAGGAAGAGTTAGATAGGCAGATACTTTCAAATGAATTTGACAACGAGATGGCTGTATCTCTGCATTTAGCTAAATTGGAAAGAATACAAGCTGAGTATGATGAAGAGCTTTTAGTAATAATAGAAAATGAACAGAGAGCGATTAGACAAAAAGAAAAAGAAAGAAATAAAGATATTAAACTAGCGGCAAAAAGTGGTGATATTAAAGCTAAAGGCGCTTTAAAATTAGCTAAATACGAAGAAATGACTAGCGCTAAGAAAGCCTCGACTATTCTAGGTGATATACAAGGTATTACTGCTGGCTCTGCGAAAGAAAGCAGGACAATGTTTGAAATTAATAAAGCCGCCTCTATAGGTAGCGCTATAATGAATACATACGAGGGCGTTAATGAAAGTCTTAGCGCCTACCCAATGCCTTGGGCCGCTGGAGTTGCAGCAATACATTTAGCCGCTGGCTTAGCTAATGTGAACGCAATAAAATCACAAACCTTTGGTGGCGGGTCTGCGTCTGGCGGTAAAACTGGTAGCGGAGCTGGCGGGGCGGTAGCTGCGGTTGCTGCCGCAAGAGATGCTCCAATACAGGACGCTGCAAACGATGAGCCTGAAACAGCAGCTCCTAGCGTTGTAAATGTAACAGTGGACGGCACTATTGACCCTAGCGGTGCAAGGCGTATTATAGAGGCTATAAACGAGGCTACAGAAGATGGTCTCGAAATTAACGCATTGGTAGGTACATAATGAGTTCAGCAATGTTAGTCGAGAATAAGCTACACCATGAGTATTGGCGTAAGTCTGTAAAGCCTACTATTGCTATTTCTGGCGCTACTGAGCAAGCGGGCTATGAGTTCGTTAATTGCATAGATGAAAATGGCGGCACCGCGTTTAAGGTAACTGGCGGGCAAGCTGTTATCACTATAACTTTTGATGCGCAAAAGCCAATGAACGGCTTTGCTATATACGGCCACAACCTTACTAAAGACCAAGGTATACAAATTGAGTGGGATGATAACGATAGTGGCGACATTAATATAGACTTTGAAGATGACGGCACTGTATATACAGATATTTATAAACCTACTGATAATTCCTATAAAGTTTTTGGTGCTTATATTAATGAGACCAGAACTGTAAGACGTTTAAAAATAACCACGGTAGGATGGGATTCTGAAACATATATATCAAACCTTTCTATGGGAATGTGGGTAACTCAAGGAATTGATATATCCGCGCCTTTTGTGCCTCCTATGTTTGCGCCTCAAGAAACAGTAATGAAGCGAAATAACAAAGGTAATCCGCTTTTATCTGATGTGAGAGCAATGCCGCAAAAGCTAAAAATAAATTTAACTCAATTTAGTGAGGCTGAGCTGTTAGCAATAACTGATATTGCGCAAGCCACAACTATAAACGGTGAAACTAAGACTTTTCCATTGGTAGAGTATGTAGGGCATTACGTCTCACGTTACCCGTTTTTCTTCATGTACATTCAAGGTGTTGCAGGCGAGTCAGCAGCAGATAGAAAAGCGAATAGAAATAAACTTTATTATTGCACTGTAGATAAGTCATTAAGGCAACCCAGCTACAGCTCACCTACATTGCTTAACTGGTCTATTAATGCAATTGGTTATATCTCGTGAGTAGGCTTTGGAATCCTAGCCAAGTCTATAGCAAGATAGCTCTATGGCTGGATGGTAATGACCCAAACGGTAACAATAGTCATGGCTTGCCAGATGAGGGTATCGCCTATGATAGTTGGAAAGATAAAAGCAAAAATAACGTAAAGTTTAGCGCCTCACCTTTCTCACAATATAATAATCCAGAATTTGTTATTGAGCAGATTGCTGAGTTAAGTGTATCTGGTGGTGCGGGGTATGATAATTCCTCTAGTACAGCAGGTAGGCATTTAGAGATAGAGCTTGCACCTGTATCGCCTAGCGCGGGTAGTGGTGAAGTTTTTGTAAACTACACAGTTGTCAGTGGTGCTGTTAGTGAAGTGACCTCAATAAGCGGCAATCATGGCTACAAAGTTGGCGATACATTAGTAGAAGTTGTTGACCAGAACAGCGGAAATACAAATTGCGTTTATACGGTTACAAAGCTGCATACAAAAGGCGCTATTGTTTCAGGCGGCCAAAACGGTAATGGCTCGCTTGATAGCTTAGAAAGTGAGGTTTTATCTAAACCGCTAGGCTCTTATTTGCGGGTAGTATTTGCGGCTAATATACGCTCAAGAGATATGAGCGGTGTATCTTTTATAGGTTTGGATGATACAAGCTCAGGCAGTAATGACGTTTATTTTTGCTCAGATTCAAGCGTTACTAATAAAATAGGAATCGGAGTTAAGTATAAAAGCTCTGGTGGTCAGCTACATAACTTCAATGGGTCATACGATGAAAATGTCCCACATATAGTTAGTGTTATTTTAGACTCTGATGGGTTTAAAGTTCACCTTGATGGTCAAAGTGCTTTTGCATCAATCCCTTATCCTGACCCAGTTCTACCTCAGTCTACATACCGCTGGACTATCTTTAATAACGTAGACACTAATCCACATGTGGGCCTTAGAAGTCGCGGAATGCTTCACGAGATGCTTGTTTTTGATGAGCCTTTAGCTGATGAAGATAGCAACGCCCTGTACGGTTATCTCTCACAAAAATATCATATACCACTAAACTCTTTTGCTAAATATTATGAGGCTACAGCCTACGCTAACTCATTATTTAACGGCGCTAATAAAATATCACCAAGACAGCCAATACAGGTTGTTAAGATGTATTTAGATTTTTGCGATAATGTATATGGTCAAACTTCTTTTGGTCAAAGCGGTAGAAGTAACTGCACAGCATCTTCGGATGCAGGTAATGAGTGCTACAACACTAGGCACACCTGCCAAGATTTAAACAATTTTAGATTAAGTACTAACGGTAAAAAAACTTATACCTTTACAAGTGAGGCTGGAAGTACCCTTGCAGGTCAACTACCTAACTCGCATCCAGCATTAATTAAAATTACTAGCGCACCTGTAGAGATAGTACCTACAAAAGGTGTATCTTTACGTGGAAGCATAAGCATAGATTTACGCGATTTTGTTTCTACAGATTCAGATGCAGACCCATATACTACAACTAGGAATATAATTGCTTTAGAAAACGGCACTTATTTTTCAAAATTAATACAAAGAAATCCACATTACATAAATCGACCGATAGAAATATACGATGGCTATATAGATTATGACGGTAAGATACAAATAAATGACGGTAAAAAAGAATACATAATTGATAGCTTACAATTAAGTGCTAACACATTAAAAATTAAATGCAAAGACCCGATGAGCTTAGCCGATGAGCTAAAAGCTAAAGTTCCTACACCGTCAAAATTTAGTTTAAAGTTGGCAATGGGCCACGGGACTAAAAATAATCAAGTTTTACGTATTAACAATCTTGATGCAACCGCAGCACAGCTTGAGTCATACTTTGGAACAACTGGCCATTGTAGGATTGAAAAAGAAATTATAAAGTATTCAAGGAATGCTGGTGACGCTCATATTGATTTTGTAGAGTCAAACCGTGGAGCTTGGGGTAGTAAGGAGCTTTCTTCACCTGATGAATATGACGCTGGTGAGTTAGTGCAAAAGTGTGTTGTATTCGGTGAGTATGACGGTAGTGGCGATATAGTTACAATTAATGATGCGGCATACGAGTTACTTGTTACGGAAGCTAAAGTTCCAACTAAGGCAATTAATAATGTTAGTGGCGGACAGTATTCTTGGGCAGACCAAAAATCACAATGGCTATCTTCTTATAGAATAGACGCTATTTTTAGTGAGCCTAAAGAAGTTAATAAGCAAATATCACAATTAGGCTCTATGGTCGGCGTAAACTTTTTTTATGATGATTTAACCAGTCAAATAGTTATGCGCGCAGAGACTCCTGAATTAGATTCATCTGTTATTAATACAATTGATGATAGCCAGATTGTAGAGCATAGTGTTAAATTTATTAATAGTGAAAAAGAAAGGGTAAGTCGGGTTTACTATTATTACAATTTTAGAGACCACACAGAAGATAGGGATAAGCCAAGGAATTTCAAAAATTTATATGTTGCTATAGATGCAGATGGTGAGCTTCCAGTAGAGTATGGAAAGGAGTCTAGTAAAACTATATTCGCATATGGAATAACTGATACCTCAACAGCAACGAGCGTATCTCAGCGTATATTAAGTAGATTTAAAGTTACGCCTAAAACTGTTACTTTTGAATTAGATGCAGCAAATACTAATATTACAACAGGCGACCATTTCTTTCTGAATACTAGGCATATTGTAGATTTCAATGGAATCTCTACCACTTTAGAGATGCAATGTTTATCTACTCAGTTTGATTCAAAAAAACAAGTTAATAAGATTAAAGCTAAGCAGTTTAGGTTCGGAACATTAAACACCGCAGGCATAGCCGCAGATGACGTTGCTGCTTTTTCTACTGGTGGCGGAACAGGGACGGAGTTAGTTCCCTACACTGGGGTTAGATCATCTAATTCATACCTATCAGATGCAAACCATATAACTGTAGAGCTTCTGTATGGTGGCACAGGTTTTGGTAATGGCGAGACTATTACATTTTCGCCTGCATCTGGAGCTACACGCAGCTTAACTGTAACTTATACGCAAAGCGGTGGAGTAGTTCAGTCAATAGATAGTGTTAGCTCAAACCTAGCAGCGGGAGCATTGCCAACAGTGGTGCATAATGGTTATGCTGAGACTGAAATACTACTTGGTGCTGGAAGCTCAGGAACTGGTTTACAGATTAAGATAACTAAAAGAGCGAGAATGTCAGGCGCTCAAGAACCGTACACGGTGGCATAAAAATGGCTTATAGAACTATAGCAAATGCAGAGCTAGGAATAGATGCGCCTATTGATGTAGCGTTAATGACTTCAATTAGAGATAACCAAGAAGCTATAGGGTTAGGCTTAAGTGGTGCTCCAAAAGTTGCCATAGATGCCCTTGAAGATTCCATAACTACTAATGCTGTCACTGTGCCCGATGCTGATGGATTCCCTGAAAATACAGGCATTAACTTTTCACAAGAACATATTATTTATGGCATACAAGTAACAAACGGTTCTTTGTCCAGTGGCCAGCCTACAGCTAGTGATATAACCTCGTTGCAATACACATTTATACGCTCAGGCACTTATGGATTTACTTTACAGGTTAAAGCTGGTAGTGGGGTAATAGTAAAGCTCTATAATAATACTACACTGGTTTATACAAGCCCAAGTTATAGCTCTGTAAGTAGTGACCCGATATTTTTTACTTTAGATTATGCAAAGGGTGAGAAAATTAAAATGGTTGTTGAGACTGCTACCAACCTATATTATAGAGCAGCTTTGTTAGTATATAGCTCTAACCCATTTGCAGACCCTGTAAGTGTTGGGCAGGATTCTCTACACTTATCAGGTAGTCAGTTTGATACGTACAGTTATTTAGGCTTTGGTGAATAGATGACCACTTTTAATTTAATAAGCGAAATAGAGGTGGAAGTCGATAGGGCGCTAAATGCACAGACTTTTTTAAAATTAAGAGAAAACCCTTTAGCAATTGCAGAAGGTGATAGTACAGCTAGTGAATATAGATACCAGCCTGCATCATTTGCTGATTCAACTTGTACAAGTGGCACACAGGCTAGACAAGTTAGTTATAGAATTACTACAAGGAGAGGCTACAACGGCGCTAAGGAGAATGCCAGAGGCGCTGACTGGAAAGTTACAAGGCGCGGGGCGTATGCTGTTAGTTTAGTTAAGTATGCGCAAGATACTACGACAAGCGCGGACATTATGGTTAATGGGAGCTCTGTTTTCAGCGTTACTGGTACTGGTAGCGGAACTGCTCAGCAGGCTTGGTACGTTATAAACGTAGAAGTAAATGATTTAGTTAGGGTTGATATGACTACTAATAACGAATCTGTTACTTTTGAGACGACATTTATGTATGTTTACACTGATAACCCAATATCAGAATTTGAAACTTTAAACGGTATAATGTCTCGCACAATTAATACGAGCGAAGCTATAAATGGTGCGCCGTATACTCAGGATATTGGATAATGGCTACCTATAGACAGATTAGTGATTCAGCGATTGCTGAGGGTTCGCCATTGTCTCAGCCTACGATGCAGGCTTTAAAAGATAATCAATTAGCAATTCCGCAAGGTGAGGGCAATGCCCCAAGGGTTAAAGCTCTAGGTATAGAGTTGGCTACCTCAAGTGCAGAAACAAAAGACATATCAGTATTTAGATACCATTGCATCAAACAAAGCTATGGCTCAAGCAATCAAGATAACGATACTGTAATGGGTAAAGAGTATATTTTTGGTCGTGGTGGTACTTTTGCAGTTCACCTTGTTAGCCAAGGCTCAGGCAGCCATTCAAAAGTACAGGTTAAATTATATAAAAACGGCTCTGTTATACAAACTGGCGCTTCTAGCTTTGGCACTGTTGAGAACTGGTATCAGATAGCTTTTGCACCTTTAGACAAGATTAAAATAGAGCTTATAGATACAGATACATCAACAACTTTTCAGCTAGGTAAGGCATGGGTTTACGTTTACTGTGATAACCCTCTAGGTGATGCTCAGCACGATTTAGGGAGGTTTGCGGCACTAACCGCAGGCACACTAACACATGGCGTTATGTCTTTACCTGACATTTACTAAGAGAATATTATGGCAACTGAAATAAAATTAAGACGCGGAACTAAAGCCCAGCA
>TARA_R110000737_G_scaffold239069_2_pt1 | contig 10290 bp, 15 predicted proteins | sample TARA_R110000737 | Tara Oceans TARA_R110000737 (sample SAMEA4398027) | marine metagenome | biome: Polar Biome; feature: [SRF] surface water layer (ENVO:00010504); material: water (ENVO:00002006), including particulate matter (ENVO:01000060) such as... | depth 5 m
GCTTCTTAAAGTTATCATACTTTTCCTTTGTGGCTTTCTCAGTTTCCATTAAATCTATCATCTTATAGTAGTGGTGCATTGCTGTAGCGTGGCTCTTTAATGATCGTATGTGGTCTGAGACATATAAGAATTTAACACTTAATTCGTTGACTATAAAATATATTAAAAATCTTTTAGCTTCTATTATGTTTCGCTTCCTGCACCTCCCTGTATCGAATTCATCCTTGTTAATATTAAAATAATCAGCCAGGGTTACTTTTGCTATTTCTATTGTTTTATCCATTAGAATGGTAGGTCATCTTTGGCTGGTTTTGTATTTGCTTTTATATCATTTGTTATAAAATCAGCCATTATTTTTGCAGTCTTTAGTATCTCGCTTATTTCTAAGCCTGCATTTATTCCGAAGTCTGTAGCTGTTTTTAGGGCTACTGATCTCGCTATCCGTTCAGCTTCGTTTCCTGATTGCTGTACATTATAAGTGCCTCCTGTGGTGGTTATAGGGTTTTGGTAGTGTGGCTTTATCTTAGGAAAGTCTCCACTTATAAATTCGTACTCTACTTCCTGTCCTTCTACAAATTTATCCTGGTCTGCTTTTACTGATGAGTATTCTCCTTTGTCTCCATTCTCCATTGTAAGGTTGAATTTATAAAATATTTTTATTGGCTCTCTTTTGGTTTCCCAAGTTCCTGCTGCTTCTACTTTTTTAACTACTGATTTTTTTACTTCCATTTTTTTATTTATTGAATTGGTTATTAATTAAATCTATACAGCTCTTTTGGTGTGCTGCAATATTATTTATTTGGTCTATCATTTCTGTTAGGTCGCTTATGGTTTCCTGTGCCTGGTCGATTAGTACTTCATAAAACTGAGCTAGCACTTCTTCTCCTTGATTTGAAAGTTCATCTCTCCTCTCTATTTGTTTTATTCTCTTTGTTATCCATTCCTCTCGCTTCATAATTATAATTGTTGTAACTGTTATGCTCTGTATTTCTCCTGTCATTGTCTCTTTTTTTTATTGGATTTCATTCCATTTGCGTTGGTATACTTTGATTATGTCTTTTTGTGTAATATTAGGATAGTCCTCCAGGGCTTCTGTTACTGGCTCTAAGTCGTTAGTGTAGTATGCCTCGTAGTTTTCTAGCTCTCTTTTTATTATCGCTTCTATTCCATTCTCTTTGATGTCCTGATCCATTGATTTTTGGTATATTGTATGCAGGGTCTCTATTACTTCTTTTACATATTCCGTTGGTGTTACCATTCCTCCTCCCATATCTACATATTTTTTTCCTGTTTTTGCCTGCTCCTCATATTGTTTATTTGAGAATGCAAAGAATGTTCCTGTTTTATTGAAGAGGTCGGTTTGTGGCTGCTCCATATAATCGCTTAGGTATTTCATCTTATAATTGTTTTAGTTCATCTATTAGTGTTTGTATGCTGGAGTCGTATGGGTTTCCGTTTCCTTGCAGCTGGTCTAGTCCATACCTTCCGTATGCTTCGTAGTGGGTTTGGGCTGACATTCCTTCTGTAGCCTCATCTATTATGCATTGAGCATCGTATATCTTTTCTTTAGCCCATTCTAGTTGGTTTATCTTTTCTTTGATCTGATCGCTTGTTAGTGGCATCTTGTTTGTTTTTAGTCCTTCGTTATTAGTTTGTTGCTTCTGTTATGTTTTCTTCTGTTACAGTGTATAAGTCCTCATCTCCTTCTAGAGGTCTACCGAATAATAATTCCCCTATTCCTCCGATTCGGTATCTTATCGTTCCATCTTCCTGAGTGTCTATTCTTTTTATCTCTTTGTTTTCCTTCGTGTCTCTTTCTCCTCCGAATGTGCTAGTTGTGAAGTTTACTCTTTGTCCTATCTTGTAGGCTGGTGTGTGTGTGTTTGTTGTTGTCATTTTGTTTGTTTTTGTTGTTGTTTTGTATTGCTAATATACGACATAACTGTCTATAACCTAGGGTTATTGACATAAAGAATAATCTTTATTTATCTCTAACTGATTGATACTCTCTTGCTTACAAATTACTTTTAAATTTGTTGGTTTTGTGCTGTTAAAAGTGGTCGATTTTTGTCTCTTTTTTATCATCTGTTGTGGCTTATTGGATGTTTATTATTAATACTTTCCTGTCATTTAGCTCGTAAAGTTTCTCGTATACTCTTAGCTTCTGTGCTACTTCTTTGTTTGTTGCTTTAGGATCGGAATAAAATATATACCAATAGCTCCCCTTTGGCTCTACTTTATAATTAAATACTTCATCTATTAAATATTTGTCTTTTTTCTTCTCCTGCTCCAGCTGTGCTTTTGTCCCAAATACTCGGAGCTGTTTCATTGTTTCTTTTTGATCCATAAAAAACTGTCCTGTGGCTGGGTCTTGGCTTTTAAATCCTATGCAGATTGGCTCGTATAAACACCAGTCCTCACAAATTAATTTATTAGTGGCTGTCATATCCTAGCTTTTTTCTCCATTCCTGTTGGGCTACTCCTTTTCTTATAGTGTATTTTTTTCCTCTTAGCTCAGGGTATTCCTCTTGCAGTTTTGCTCTTGCTCTTTTTATGCTTGGTGCTAGGGTTAGTTTCTTTGCAGCATACATTTTTAGGAAGTCTGTGGTCGGCAGATTAAATGGGTCGATTCCTTTTTTTTCTAATTCTCGAAACCATATATGCGTGCAGAGGCTTTGGTCGTTGTCTTTTAAGAAAGGTACTACTTCTAGTAGTCGCTTTACTTTTTTTCTAGTATTGCTCATTTTGTTATGCTATAAGTTGCTCTCACTTTATTTGTAGTATTAGTATCTACTTTTTGGAGGTGGTCGATTTCAGCTTGTATCTGTTTTGCTGATCGCTTTCCTGGTATTCCGTAGCGTGGTGTGGCTGGTATGTTTTCGTGTCGGCTTCCCAGCATTTCATTCATTTGATTTTTAAAATCTTGTAGTTTCATCTTGTTTGTTTTTGTTGTTTGTTTGTATTGCTAATATACGAAGTAACTGTCTATAACCTAGGGTTTTTGACATAAAGAATAATCTTTATTTATCTCTAACTGATTGATACTCTGTTGCTTACAAATTACTTTTAAATTGGGCGTTTTTTAGGTCTAAAAAGTTGTCGATTTTTGGTCGAAAGAATTGAAGCATTGTTGCACTTTGTTTTGTGCGTTTTGTTTATCTTTGTGCCTTAGTTCAATTCAATTCTTTGGATTGTCTGTCTTGTTTGGGAAAGGCTCGTAGTTTATTCTGCGAGTCTTTTTTATTTTCTGTATATTTTTGCTCCCAAATCCATTGGAATAAATAGTGCTGTCGTTCCTCCCAAAACTATTCCACATCCTATGGTTGGTTTCTTAGGAAATTGCCTTCCATATGCAAAAGAATAAGCCGAGTTATTAATTCCACAACCGACATTCATTCCAAAAATAATATCGTTCCTGGATGCCATATAATTTACTCCTCCAAATGAGTGGCAGTGTCCTATAACTGTAGACTGTCTATTTGAGATTGCTCTATTTCTAGCTCCATTCATTCCACTTGAGCCTGTTCCGTGTTCAAATAGTACCCCTTCTACCTCCCATTGTAATTGCCACTTCCATCCTTTTGGTGCGTGCCAAATTTCTTCATAGGTTTTTAGAAATCTTTTTGGTATACCAGCAGTTGTAGCTTTCCTAAAAGGCAAAGCAGAATGGTTTCCTACACAAACTTTAACTTGGTCGAAAGTCCTATACCATCCTTCCATTTTTGCCAGGGCTTTTTCAGCTTCATTCTCTGCTCCAAATCCTGATGGATCGGATTCGTGATAGCTCAAAGCACAATTGTCAACCTCATCACCAATATGAATAATTTCGGTGCATCCAAATCTCAGAAATGTTTCGTAGCAGAATTCCTTATATCCTTCTAAACAAAATGGTTCGTGGGTGTCTCCTATGATACCTATGTTTTTGCCATTTCGAAATTCATCTACTAAACGCTTCTCATATTTGCTTAGTCGAGGTCTATATTGTTTCACTATTTTTTCTTATTCATATCGGCAAATCCTTGACCTAAAATAAGGGCAGCTATGCTAATAAGAATGTTTTGTACTTCTTCAGGGTTTAAACCAAATGTGTCGCTTAACAAAGTTGTAATAACCCCTATGAGGGCATACCAAAACTTCTTAGAATTAAGCATTTGTTTAACAAATAATCCTTGAAACCAGCTAAATAAATTGTTCATTTTGTGTTGTTTAAATTAATAAGTCCAGCATACTTCAGCTGGTTTTTCTTTGTCATCTATGTCCAAATGTATAAAATTTTTTCCAATTCCTATACGCTGTATACCAAAATGTATAGCTGCCTCTAGTATTGAAAACTTTGTTTTGCTGTCTACTGCTGAGATGTCTACTGCTTTTCCTTTTATGTGGCTACTATTTTTTTTAGAAAATTTTAGGGTATCATTATATTCCTGGCTTCTATAGGCTGATGTGATCTTGTATGGTATTTGGCTTCTATGTCTCATATTATCTAAAATCATAATAAGTCTTATGTCCATAAATTCTTTACCTGAGCCCTCTAATCCTGGCTGGTCAAATTCCTCAAATTTGAAGTAGTTAAACTTATGGATAATTTCTATCTTCTTTGTTTCTACTACTACTTTTTTTTTGTTTTTTGCCAATCTTTTATCTCTTTAATTATTCTAAGGCTAGTCCATATAATTGCTACTAAATAAGAAGCTATTTTCATTCCTAATTCTACATCCGTCATACTCATTCCTATTGCTCCTGCATTTAGCAGAATTGTCATTGGACAAAATCGCCCAGCTATATCATATATCATTTTCGATTTCATTTTTTAATAGCATTCCTTTTATGCTATGTCTATTTATTTAAAATTTTATCATTTCGCTATGACTTTCTAATTAGTGTAAAAGTAATTCCTCCTCTAAAATTAAAAGTTGTTCCCCCTGAAATTGGTGCGTATATATGAGGGATAATTATATCCCCTTTGCTTATTATTTCAGATGAGATAGATGTTAATGAGTCAATTTGTGTTCTTGAATCTAATGCTAATGAAACATCAAATTTCCCTATTAATGTCATATCTGTAGCTCCTGTAGTCCCATCTACTGGAGTGGTCTTATATAAATGAACTTCCATATCCCATCCATTTGTACCAGTTATTATTGAAGTTCCTGATTCTATTGTATAGTCTGCATCGCAAATAAATATACCTGACTTTATTGCTCTCTGTGTGGAGATAGTTGCTGGTGCATTGGTATTTTCAGGAGAAAATCTTCCACTCCTAGTATTATCTTCTCCATTTAAAACATAATAATTTCCCTCACTTAATCCATTTCCATCCCCTCTTAAAAACACTTGCTCCCTTCCTACACTTTTTGCTCCATCTATACTATCAGATGTAATTGTCATTCCTCCTATTGTCCCTTTTGTTTTGCTTTGATATTGACTTATTATATCTTTTACATCAAAAGAAATAGTATCTCCCACTAATATATCCCTAGTAATATCTTGAGATACAACACTTATTCTAGTAGCTCCTGCTGGTTGATCAGCTGATACTTCAAATGAGAGAGGGGCATAGGGAGTATTAGTCCAGCTCTGTGATTTTGTTTGTAAAGAAAATACATCTCCTGTTTTAAATATTGCAGTAGCTATTTCCTGAACATCTAAGTAGGTTATTGTTTGCTCAAAAGGAGCAGAAGTGGCTGTGATTGTTTGTTTTGTTTTTACTGCAGTTATGGAAGCAATCTTTTGAGTATTGAGTAATCTCAATTGCTGGGCTTGACTAGGCCCTAGATTCCCAGTAGGAGGTGGAGCAATTGATACATCAATATCAGCATCAGGGATTGGCACTCCTGCCCCTCCATAAGTTCCTGTATATACTCCTGCTGTTCCTGTAGTAGATGTAGTCCCACTTATTGCATAATTTTTCTGCTCATATAGATTCCATTTCCAAATGTCTTTTATAGGAAACCAAGTAGCTGTATTCATAATCCAGTTAGCTCCTGCTGTTCCTGAAGCAGAATGAGTAGGAGTAAAAAATTTGGTAAAAGGACAGGCAAACATTGGCCTGTTAGCAGTCCCATCATTATAAAATGGTCCTAGAGTAGGATCTAAAGTAGTTTGCACAGAAAAGGTCTTTGTAATTTTTCCTTGAGTATTAAGAATATCCTCAATTAATTGAGCTGAAAATGAATTATCTCCTACTAATGTATCTATTCCCCAATCTCCTCCCATCTCAGTTAATTCCCAGTCTGTTCCATCATATACTTGTATTGATCCTCCAGAACTTAAAGAGCCAGTATCTCCAAAATAAACATCAGTAATTGTTATTGATTCCGTGTCGGTTGTGCTTTGAACTGTAGTAGTATTTAAAGCAACATTTCCTATTGCTCCATTTATTATTGGAGAAAATACTGATGAATTTATACCCTGACCAGTTGGAGCATTTACATAATTAATATTATAGCCAGATGGATCATTGTCGCTTCCAGATCCCAATCCTAGGGATACTTTTCCGTGTTCATATATATTTGTGTCTGAGGAGTTGTAATTTCTAACATAATAAGCAAACTCCCAATCTCCAGCTGTGAAAACTGAAGCTGGACAATGTGGATAGCTATAGGCTGCTGAAGCAACAGTTGAGTTCACATTGTCTAAAATATCAACAGTATGCGTTCCTACAGAAATTGGAATTGGTATCCAGAGTTGGCCGTAATAATATCCAGGACCAGTTCCAGGAAATTGACCAGGATCAGCCCACCAGTTGGAATATCCCCTCCACTCTAAAGGAGGTTGGCCAGGGCTGGTGTTGTAGTTGGGATACATCTGATAGTTAAATCCGTTATCGTGTGGAGAATTAGTTGCTACATTAGATCCTGTTCCAGCAGGCCTTGCAAATAATCCCCAAAAAAACTCCATCTCTCCAGTATTAGTTGTAGGATTAGACATTGTTAAGACTATCCTTTGATAAAAATCTTGATCATTAACTCCATCAAAAGTGAAAGTCCCTAATATTGAATGAAGCCATTTATCAGTATTGTGGGCTGGATTCCCATAGCCAGGGATAGGAGGAAACTGAGTAAAGTAATTAATATTATCTACACTTAGGAAATCTACAGTTACTTTTTTAATTGCTGGCAATATTCCATATTGTCCTCCTGTTATTTTATAATTTCTAATTGAAGATCCTCCTGCACTAGATAAGGGGATAAAATATTTAGACCAATAAGTATCAATATCATCTGCTGTTGATAATGCTGCCCCAGCTATTGAATAAGTATGCGTATTAATATTTATAGGATCTAGATTTGTGCCTGATTCTGTTTTTCTAAATTGATTTATCTGTATAAAATACCATCTATTTTTCCAGTAAACTGCTCTCATTCCCCAGGCTTTACAAATTCCTTTTAGTACATCATAGCAAGTCTTAGCTTTATATTTAAGAGTATCATCATCTTGAGTTTGGGCCTCGTATAGATTTATCGGCTTTGTTCTGGTTTTTAATAAAGGATCATCAGTTGTATTTGGATGCTTTCCATTATACCACCTTACTGCAGTAACTATTTGTGGGTTTCCAGGAGAGCCAGTAGATGTAGTATAATGACCTGAATATGACATACAGATAGAAATCAAATCTATAAAAGTTCTCCAAGTGTCATATTGTCCTCCAGAATTATTAGGATCAGGGATAAAAGTATCCCCTACATCATACAATCCTTCGGGATTTTGTGTAGTTGTTTGTGGTACAAAATCAAAATATTTTAAAGAAGCCAGTCCATCAATAGCTTTTAATTTAATAGAGTATGGAACAGCATCATCTGGCTCATCTGATAAATCCATCAATAAATACCCCCCCCACATTGGAGCAAATTGAGGATTATTAGTTCCTGAAACAGATTCTCTGTACATACTTATATATACATCTCTTTCATTTCTGGATGTTCTTAATTCATTAATATAACTAGCTGTAGATATATCAGTAACCATAAAATCTAAAGTTAATGTAGAAGGCTTTAAAGGGGCAAACATTGAAGCCCCATCCGAGCCATATTTAATTGAAACAGCTCCACCTCCTAGAGTTCCTTTTTTATCATAATGTGCAGAAGAAGCAATCTGATCATACATTTCTACTCTATATTTCAGATTTGATTCTGACATAAAATCAAAGTAATAAGTTCTATTGTATGCCATTATATATATCTAGGTCTTTGTTCAGTTGTGCTTTCATTAGTTAAGTAAATATCATTTCCTTTGATTATTCCTCCTACATTAAGAGCTACATTCATTTCTCCTCCAAGCATAGACCTAAGCTTTGAGAGAGGTGCTACTACTTCAGGATCATTATGAGCTCCAGGATTGTCTCCTACTATTGCATTTACAGGACCAAAAGCTAATCCTCCAGAGGCCATAGGGAGTGGAGTAGATGAAATTGCAGCTATTTGAGCAGCCCCTAATCCTCCTACAATCCCAGCTAAAATAAAATTTGCTGGAGGTGCTACACTACCTAAAGCATTTACTACAGCCTGGGCTGTGCTCATTATTGCAGAAGCTATTTTCATACTTTTTTCTTGCCTTGCTGCTTTCATCCTGAGAGATTTTTTCTTTTCTTCAAATTTTTCATCTATAGTATTCTGCTTTCCATCATATTTTAGCTTTAAAGCAGTTTCAGCTTCTCCTCTCTCTGCTTTGGTCAAAATACTATTTTCTAATGCAAGCTGCTCTCTTTGATAGTCAGCATCAAAATTCTCTTGTGCTACTGTTTGCTCCTGCTCCATTATAGTCATAGCCTTATCATTTTCTGCAGCATATAAGTTTCCTATGCCAGTCAGGACACTACTAGCTACTTGAGAGATTGCATTCCATCCTTCTGTTATTGTTCCTACTAAAGATTTAGATCCTGATTTTACATCTAACCAGTATTGCTGCCATACACTTAATTTTTTATCTAGGTTTCCTTCTAAAGCACCTGGGCCATCAGTTTTTGTTTCTGTAGTAGTAGTAGTAGTGGATGTGCTTTCTGGGACAAGCAAACTAGATCCTCCCATAAATCCTTTTAGTTTGTCTTTTACTTTTCCTAGCTTATCAGTAAGCCAATTTTGCACATCATCTACTCCTCCCTGGATATCATCTTCAGTAATAAATTTTATTTTCTTTTTAGTAATCATTGCCTCTGCTCCATCCTGAAATGCTCTTATAGCTTCCTGCCCAGCTTTAGTATAATTTTCCTCCAGTCCATCTACAGCATCTCCCAAAGTGCCTTTAACTCCTTTGCTGACTTTAGTCATTCCTATAGCCATTTGAGCATATCCTGCCGCTCCTCTTTTCATAGCCCCACCCATTACATCAGCTACCCCTCCAAAAGTATCCGTAATATTACTAGCTAATGCCTTAAGAGTAACCCATATATTTTGGAATGTTAATTTTGCATTAATCCATAAAATCTTGAATGCAAGCGTAACGCCTTCTACTGCAAATCTAAATATTGTAGATTCATTATATAGATCAATAAAATAATTAATAAAGCTTACTAAATACCCTTTAACTGTTCCCCAATTATTATATATGACATAAAATAAAGCTCCTAATCCTACTACTATTAATCCTATAGGGCTTAATACCATTCCTAGTACACTTACTAATCCTCCTGCTAATGTCATTAATGGTCCTGAGAATGCTACTAAAGCTGCAGCTCCTACAAGCATTTTTTTAGTTCCTCCATCTAATTCAGTAAAAGCGTTACCTAATTTTACAGCTCCATTTACAATAGCAGTAAAGACAGGCATCATAACTGCCCCAAGCTCCATTGCTGCATTTTTTAAATTTGTAAATGCTTGTTGCATTTTGAAGCCTGTAGTAGAGCTGAAAGTTTCAAATCCTCCTGCTACTAATCCTGCAGAGTCTCCCATATCTTCTAGGATTTGTCCGTATGTTTCAGTCTGATTTCCTAATACACCTAATACTCCTTTGAGTGCCTGGCTCTTACTAAAGAAATCAGTTAAAGGGATATTGCTTTCCTCAAAAGCAGATTTTAAATGTTCTAATGTAGCTTTTAAACCTTGATCCCCTAACATTTCTCTCACAGAGTCTCCTGTCATTCCTACTTTATTTAATGCTTTCTCCATCTTAGGAGTAGTTTTAGCAAGTGCCATCATTACTCCTCCAAAACTTGTAGAGGCAGCTCTAGCGTCCCCTGTGGTCTTTGTATATGTAGCAATAAAAGCTGAGGTCTCTTCAAATGAAATTCCTAGACTTGATGATAGTCCTAGCTGAGTTCCTAAAACTTCTGCTAATTCTGAAGCCTCGAACATT
>TARA_R110000737_G_scaffold352401_2_pt1 | contig 10272 bp, 15 predicted proteins | sample TARA_R110000737 | Tara Oceans TARA_R110000737 (sample SAMEA4398027) | marine metagenome | biome: Polar Biome; feature: [SRF] surface water layer (ENVO:00010504); material: water (ENVO:00002006), including particulate matter (ENVO:01000060) such as... | depth 5 m
CTCGTGACATAGCTACATCAAGTGCGCCAATAGGAAACTCAATATCAAGAGGCATACCCCATAGTTTTAGCTCAGGATACATAGGAGATATGCTACCATCGTCTATAGGGTACACAACGCTGCCTTGTATGGCATTGATCACTGTCCTACGGTAAGAGTATCTATTAGAAGTGTCCTCACCTTCACGCATCCACCAGTCAGTACCCTTTACAGTGGATGAGTACTTCAGCTCTTTAAACTTAAAGTCAGAAGCTCCCGTTACGATAGGCTTAGGGTTGAAGTAAGCAAACACCTTGCTTGCTTTCTCTTGTAAGTCTGCGAACATGTGGCGTTCAATAGGTATTCTAATTGTAACACCCGTATGTTCTATAGTAGCTACCTCAGAGTTTAAGGTATACTCAGGTCCACCATGCTCGTTCTTGAACATAGTGTACACTCTCTTAACTCCATCAAAGATAGAGGTAACAGTGAACGATTCACTAATGCCGAAGGGAGACTTACAACCTAACCCTTTGCAGCCTAGTGTCTCATTTGATTCCTCTTTAGTACTCTCAAACAATACAGTGAACACGGTGCCTATGGCGGTGTGTGAGATACCTACACCTGTATCTTTGAACTCAAGGTACGGTTCCAAAGAGTTAGGTAGGTGTACCTCACATGGTATGTGTCCTCTACCTGCCATTCTCATAGAATCAGATAGGTTAGAGTATAGCTCTCGTATAACAGCTTCCGCCACATCTTTGTATAGGTTACTGCCTGTCATCATCTCAAAAGCTTTTACACTAGCCTTGATCTGAAAGCTGTGTGTTTCTCCCACTCCAAGCGAGATAAGAGGGTCTCGATTTTCTGCATGTGGTATCATTCTTTAATACTCCTTATTTATTAGATTAGATCTTCGCTTTCCAAGTAACTAAATATATACCAACAACGCATGTCAGAGGTAACCAAGCCTAACGTACCTAAAGAAAGGAGGTTATCTAACAGAGCCAATAGATTATAAATCATAACCTGCTTGTACTCAGTACTGTTGTGGTACTTTCCTATTCGTATCCACATTATCGTATGTCCTTTTCTCTTGTTAGTACTCTTATCCTTCCGTACTCTACAGGTAGTGATCCGTGTACGTCAGTGCCTCGATTAATTAAGACACGGTATACACCCGTATCAGGATACACAACAAGCACTGTACAGCCAGCACCATCAGGGCCTTTAGCTCTCAGCTTTATATACCCATCCTCTTGTACTAAGGTCCACTCAATTGTTTTAATTGGCTCTGCTTCAACCTTACTCTTACTGTCGTGTGTTACAACGTGTAGATATTTAGTCATGTGACTTACTCCTTATCGTTGTTGTTTTCTGATTTACTGGTAAACTACGAATAGTAATTACGTAAGTAAACTACCAAGACCAAGAAGACCAAGACCCAGACCAAGACCCAGACCCAGACCTAGACCAAGACCCAGACCCAGACCTAGACCAAGGCCAAGACCTAGACCTAGACCCAGACCAAGACCTGTATTTAGTACGCTTAGTTCTCATTACTGTGTACTCCGATAGAAAAGAGGACAGGTACTTTGTTTATCGCTTATATATATGTACCCGTCCTCTTATGAGAGATAGTTTTTTTTACTTCTTAAGTACACCAAATGATTCAATGGATTGAGTGGTAACATACCACACACCAGAAGGAATGTTCTGCTTATCTTTCCATTTCTTTTCAGTGAAACTTCCTGTCTCGTACACAATACCAGCGTCCTCTAGCTTAACACAAGAGTCGTTGATACCTACTAACGTACCGGAGTAGATGTATACCCCACAGAATAGGGTAACAGTCTCACCCATCAGTGCTTTAAGACCTTCGCTCTCTACTTGTTTGATCATAACGTCCATTGTATTGTCTCCTTTGGTTATAGATTGTGATTAAGATTACTTATGTATGTATGTGTATATCAACTATAAGACCCAGACCCAGACCTAGACCTAGACCCATACCCATACCCAGACCCAGACCAAGACCTAGCCCCAGACCAAGACCTAGACTCAGACCTAGACTCAGACCCAGACCAAGACCAAGACCAAGACCAAGACCCAGACCCAGACCTAGACCTAGCCCCAGACCTGTATTTAGTACGCTTAGTTATGAACACATCAACTTACTCCTATCAAGCTACGGAAATGTTTTTCGTTTCTGCATGTGTTACTACAATAAGTGTCACATAAGGTATCATGTACTTCTTGTAAAGCACAAGCATCTGCTTCTTCTAGATCAGTAGGGAAGGACACTACCTCACTACAGATTAAGTCTGCCAATGAAAAAGAATTATAAGTACTAACGTAGTCATCGTCTCCTCGTATGATAGCCATGCGTTCAGGGTCATCAAGGAAAGACACACCAATAGCGCATCCAATTCTCTTGTCGTTCTCTGACTTATCAGCGAGGCTATAAGAATAGAAGCAGTTACTCATACCATTCTGAAAGCCTAAGCGCCCTTCCTCGTATGCTTTCTTTGCGTTAGCTACTACTTCATCGTATGTTAATTCGATCTTATCCATAGCGTTTGTTACTCCTTGTCGTTGTCGAGGTGTGCATCATAGAAAGGTAACAGTATCAGTGCTATCACACAGAATACTATCACTACCCATACTACTGTTGGATTAATAATCACCGGTTTATATTCCTTGGTTTACTGGTAAATCACTCATAGTGTGGCTTAGTTTCAGGCCAAGCACAAGGCAGATGATCTTCAGTACTTACCTTGTACTGTCCTTGTGACAGGACGCTGCTTATATCAGGCCTGCCTTTGTTCCATTCATCGCACAGTTCTTGTGCTTCTTCTTGGTACCCTGTTACATCAGCAGGTGACTCAGCTACCTTAGTCCACCCTTCAGGTGAGGCATAGGTATACCACCATCCACCTTCTTCTGATCCACCGTATGCCTTATCCACTAGGTAGATAGACACATACTTACGTACGTATGACTCGTGCACAGCGGATTCCGAAGGAATTGCGTTAGCGTTTTCCATAGCGTGTGTTACTCCTTTCTAAATCAATGAGTCGTATGCCATCTGACGGTTCAAGTCCATCAGCATATCAATGTACATCTCACGCTTGCTGTTACCAGCAGGCAATGCCTCTATACTAGAGACAAGATCATCATGCAGTTCATTATATTCTGCATCAGAATATTCCATAGCGTGTTCTACTCCTCTTCTTTGCTCAACAACGATGTTGTTATTCTCGTTGTCGTTTCAGCAAGACGTTCTATTGATTGAAGAAACATTATAAGTTGAGACAGTTCCTCTACTGTGAATGATTGGTAGTGACAGTTGATGTTAACAGTAGCATCCTTCCGAATGATTGCTTTTACTTCAGGTTTATTAAAGCCAGCATTAAAGGTATAGCTACGCATAGCTCTTACTCCTTTCGATTTACAGTAAATCAGTTAACTGCCCAACGTTGGCAGGTAGATTGCTTGTATATGGTGCGCTGTTCTACTTCATGGTGCTTTGTATTGTCGTACTTATAATACTGGAACCATACGTAGGCTTGCATCATATCATCCACAATAATCTCTTTAGGATTACTAGAAGATATCTTACACAACAGTTGATGCTTACTATCAGTGGAGATAACTTCTACTGAGCCTATCTTAACCTTGGTTCTATTGTTCAGAACCCTACCGTCCTTTAGTATTAGAACGTCAGATACCATACTACTTACTCCTAGCGAAGTGCCATCCGACTATATCGGTGTTACGCTTGACTGGCTTACGCTTATCAAGCTTGACTGTACCATTGTCTTTATAGTACGGAACTCTCTTTTGATCAGACAAAAAATAAGCCACCCTACTGTACGTAAGGCAGCTTTGTATTACTTCATGTGATGGTAGTTTTGACATAACTTGTAGAGCCTCTCTAAACCCTGATAGGTGATTTACAGTAAATCAGCCAAGGAAACGCAGACGTGCGAAAGCCGGGGCTTGTATGCCCCGACCCTCGCTGTCTTTGTTGTGTGCGAGTGTTAGGCGTTGTTCAATTCATTCAGCGCGTCAATCAATTGCGTCCTGTCACCTTCATCAAGTTTATCAATTGCTTTCAACAATTCCGCCACCTGATCCTTTTCGCCAAGCAGGATTTCATTGTACCGTTCCCGCAGCTCTTTAATTTTGAATTGAAGCGAGCCATCCACCATCCACACCTTTTTCACCATGCTAGAAACCGTTTTAAAGGTGCTTGGCGATTTGTCACCGGGGAAAGTAGCTTCGGCAGTTGTTCCCGGCATTCCCGGTACTGGAGCGTCGAATTTAAAGGACCATCCAGCGGCGGTGCAAAGCAATCGGAAGTAATCCTCCGGTGCTACCGTCAAATCAGCGTCGGGCTCATACGCCTTGTGGATATACAAGGTGAGTATTTGCTGCATCACAACACTCTTATTGCGTGTCTGGACCGCGCCGCTTATGTCGTGCTGCGTGGCATTCTCCAACGCTTCCGTTTCGGCAGCGTTCAGTGTGTACGTGGGGAGCGTTGCGGTAAGGTCTTTAGTATTTTCCATCTTTATCGTCTCCAATGGGTTCAAGTGATTTACTGTAAATCACCTATTTGTGGGCGGAATAGCCCGTACCCAATATATAATTATTACCCTCTATTTTTACAAGTGCGACATTCTGCCACACCTCTTGGCATGGTTCTTGCATAGAATTTGGCTTGGCACAGTTCTTGCATGTGTTTCATCTAGTGAACCAGCGGTGCATCTAGTGAACCGTCCCGTTTGATGGGATATTGCACACTGAAAAGGGGCTGAGAGGAAGGCATAAGGATATGTATATATCTTTATATAAGGATATCTTTATGTTGTACGGTGGTTCATCATGTGAACCAGCCGTTTCATCATGTGAACCGGTAGCGGAGTGGCTGATTTGTGGGATATATTCCCACGTATAGGATTATAGATAGAACGATCAGTCTAAGTAGATAGAACGATCAGTCTACCTCTGAGCCGGTTCACGCAGCGCACCAGTCGGTTCACGATGTGCACCAGCCGCCGAACGCCCAGAATGAAACGCGTTTCGTATGGTGAAACCCTAGATAGAACGATCAGTCTACCCCCACCCAAAGAAAACCCCCCGCGCCCCTAGCATATATATATCCCACCCCAGATAAAGTTATTATTTTCTGATTTTATATTAAACATTGTATACGTATACCATTTATAATATTATAATAATAATAGAGTACCATCTATAGTAGTAAAGCCACACATAAGAACACCCCCACCCCGTATAAGCACACCTTAGGGATGGAGGTATAAAACTTCTATCGTATGACTGAGCCCTATATAGTTCTATATAGCCCAGTTATGTTGTTTCAGTGAACTATCTTTAATCTAAACTATAACCCAATCGATATACATCAGATGATTTTCTTTTATTTCCTTTTATTGTCTTTCACTAAATGCTTTAACAAGTCCTATATAGAACTATATAGCAGCTCAGAACCTTATGCAATAGTAATTTGTAAAAGAATAACTAACTGAGTCACTATGTCGCACCTCCTTCCTTTCTTTGGTCTCCCTACGGTGTTGGTCTCTCTTTATATGTTGCGTCTTGGAGTAAAAGAAGTTAAGATGTAAAAACTAAACCTTCCAAAGCACTTTATATCAAGGTTAACGTGAGACATGAATGAACTATATAGTAGCACTGAGGATGCAGCGAATTCCGAAGGAGAAGGAATTGCGTTTGATATGCTTCTTGATCTTAGGAGGAACTTAAAGGCTCTACTTGCTGTAAGATGTAATGAGGATTTCCTTACCTTTGTTAGGACTGTAGCTCCTACACTCATCACTGACTTTGTTATGGGTGCTCATATTGAAGTTATCTGTGCTGAGTTACAAAGAATTGTTACAGAGAAGAACGTAAGGCTTATGTTCTTTCTCCCTCCTCGGTCTACTAAGAGTGTTATATGTTCTAAACTCTTTCCAGCGTGGTACGTAGGTAGAAAACCTAACCATGAAATCTTAACAGTTAGTCATAGTGATCAATTATCTAGTGACTTTGGTAGGACAGTGAGAGATATAGTAGACACAGAGATGTTTCATGGTATGTTTCCAGGTGTAACGCTCAAGAGAGACGTTAGAGCAGCTGGTAAGTGGATGACAAACCTCAATGGACAGTACTATGCAGCTGGTATACGGTCTAAAGTAGCTGGTAGAGGTGCTCATGTAGCACTTTTAGATGATGTTATGTCTGAAACAGAGGCATTTAGCCCAGCTGGGCGTAAATTTGCACAGGAATGGTACCCTGCAGGCATTAGAACACGTATTATGCCGGGTGGAAGCATCGTTATCATCAATACCAGGTACCATTGGGAAGATATTTGTGGTTGGTTGCTTGCTATGCAAGAGGAATTTGATACTCCTACTAAAGAACGGTGGAAAGTTATCTCTATTCCTGCTTGGTTAGATGAAAAGTCAGCTAAGTTACTGAACTTACAGGAAGGGCATAGTTATTTCCCTGAGTGGAAGAGTGATGAAGAGTTAAGACTAGTTGAAAGAGAGATAAAAGGGAGTAACGGTACTAAGTACTGGGAATCTCTCTATATGCAGAACCCTACCCCAGAGAAGGGTAGTGCAATTAAGACTGATTGGTTCCAATGGTGGGAGTATGATGAACCTCCTGGATGTGAGTTCATACTTCAAAGCTTGGACACAGCGTTCTCTACTAAAGAGACAGCTGATTTCTCAGTCATACAGACATGGGGGATCTTCAACCTTTTCGATGAAGACGAAGACACAGGAGATGAGTACATAGTTCCTAATCTCATACTTCTTGGGTCCGTTAAAGAAAGATTGGAGTACCCCGACCTACGCAGGATAGCTAAGGAAGAGTACCTTAGGTATAGACCAGACTTTTGTGTAGTAGAGAAGAAAGCATCTGGTCAGTCTCTCATACAAGACTTGAGGCGTAGCGGTCTTCCTGTCCTTGAGTACAGTCCTGACAGGGATAAGCTGTCTAGGGTACACACCGCCTCTCCTATGCTGGAGTCAGGTAAGGTGTGGCTACCTAAGGGTAAGGACTGGGCTAGGGATCTATTCGATGAAGCTATTATGTTCCCTTATGGAGCACACGATGATCAGGTAGATGCTATGACTATGGCTATTCATTACGTGAAGGACTCATGGAGGTTAGAACATCCTGATGATCCTGAATGGGAAGATGAACCACGAAGAAAAAGTAGGGTTGGATACTGGAGAGTTTAATGTTATCATATACGCTTATTAACGTAATGACTGTAAGAAACTCCTCTGTATGAATCTTGAAGAGCGAATAATCAGAAACGAAGATGAAGGTGTTCCTACTCAACCCGTACAACGGTTTGATAGTGAAGGCTTGAACTCTGTGTTGAAGGCTGTTTCACCTGCTGCTGACTACCAGGATGCAGTACAGCAGTGGGGTGGTATGTCTGCTGAGAAGCCTGGAGATGCTGCTCTACGTGCTGTTAATGGATTGTCTTCTCTACTCCTGGCTGGTATAGGAGCTATACCTGCTGTTGGTCCTGCTGTCTCTAAAAGTATTAAGACTGTTGCTAAAGGAGCTGATGAGGGTATAGGAGCTTTACTAAAAGCTAAAGGTAAGACAAATAAAGAAATAAGAGATGAGTTCTTTTTAAAGGTGAATAAAGGTGAACAGAATGTAATGTATGAAGACGAGTTTAATCCTAATTCTTTCGACCCTAAAGAGTTTTTAAAGCAGCCTAAAGAGTACAGTAAAGACGTATACCATGCTACACCTTTCGCTGAAAAGATTATAGCAGAAGATAAGATACAGTTTATCTCTAAAGATCCTATGTCAGACATAGGTTTCCATGTAAGTATGTCTCCTGCTGCTTCTAATAAAAGGGTTGACTCTAGACATGTGAACTTATCGTCTTCATCTCCTATTACTCCTGAAGGAGGAGGTGATCCTTTACCTCCTGCTACGTTTCCTCTAAAACTTTTAGACAGTACTAAACCTTTAAGAATACCTGATGTAGGAACGTTTGCTTATCCTGAGAACTGGATAATTCAATTAACTCATCCAGGACATGCTAAGAATGCAGACTATTATACTAAAGCTTTAAAAGAGTATGAAGCTAAGACAGGTCTTTCTATTAATAAAGGTGAGAACATAGCAGAAGAATACGTAGATATGTACCCTTCAGAGAGTGTCTTAAAATCTGGTATGGATTATAATCTTTGGAAGAACTTAGTTAAGAATGCAGGACGTTACCATGTAAAACATATGGAAGGCGATCTAGATGTTATGGATCATGGTAAAGGAACTGAGAGTTGGTTTAACTCTCTTAAAACTACTTTAAAAGATAATGGTGGATACGATTCTTTAGTGTACACTAATACATATGAAGGTGGTGGTGATAGCTTAATGCTTATGTATCCTAACCAAGTAAAGTATTTTTCTAATAAAGCTCCTACCAGAGAAGCTGCTGAATTAAGTAAGGCTCATGGCGGTAGTATTATAGAACGTGATCCTAATCAAATGTACGGTAACCAAAGGAATATATAAAACTTATGCCTGAAGATAAGAAAGAAAGTAAACGTATCAACAGAAACAATAAATCTGTTGGTAAGTTAGCTAAGAAGTACAAGAAGCATCCAGGCACTAAGAAGTTACATGATTTTGTTATGGATACTGATATTAATTTACCTGGAATTAAGAAGCTTGATTCTGAAACTCGTAACGTACAAAAAGCTGCTTCTCTTTTATCAGAGAAGAAAGCTGCTTCAAAGAAGAAAGTAAAGAAAGTAAAGCCTTTACCTGCTGGGTTTCGTAAGATGGGTTCAGTAAAGAAAGCTACGGGTGGGAAGGTACACCGACGCACCAAGTCAGGTTTCACTGGTAAAGGTACCGGCGCTTCTAAGAGAGGATACTAGATTACATGTCAGTAGAAAACAATCCCTTTGATGCTGTCTCCGCAGGTCCATCAGTAGTAGAAGTAGTACCTTCTCCTGATGGTTTGGAAGAAGATCAGTTTGCTATTGAACCTGCTGAAGACGGTAGTGGTGGTATCATTGTAGAGTTTAAACCTGCTGAGCCAGCTGAAGGGTTGAACGACGATCAAGTAGAAGAAGATGACGAGGAGTTCTACAGGAATTTAGTAGAAGAGATAACGGATGAAGAAGTTCTTACTGATATCTCTGACATAGTCTTAAAGAACTTTGAAGCTGATAAGGCTTCTAGGACTGAATGGGAATCAATGTTTGAACGAGGGTTCGATCTTCTTGGCTTGAAGCTGGAGGAAGCAACTGAACCTTTCGAGGGGGCATGTACTGCTGTACATCCTATCTTAATTGAGTCTGCTGTTAAGTTTCAAAGCAAAGCATCTCAGGAGATGTTCCCTGCTGGTGGACCTGTTAAAGCTCAGATCCTAGGAGACTATAGCGACGAGAAGCAGGAGCAGTCTACTCGTATTAAGAACTTCATGAACTATCAGGTAACCACTCAGATGCCTGAGTACTTCAATGAGATGGAAAGGAAGCTGTTTCATCTTCCTATCATAGGGAGTGCCTTTAAGAAGACTTACTTTGATAGGGGTTTAAACCGTCCTTGTTCTGAGTTTGTTCCTATTGATCAGTTCTATGTATCCAACAACGCTAAGGATTTAGCTACAGCTGACAGGTATACCCATGTCATCCCTCGTACGGTAGTGGACCTTGAGAGAGATGTAGTTGCTGGTCTTTATTCTATTGATATAGAAGAGGATTTAGGTGAACCTTACCAACCTGAGGTGTCTGGTCTCTCTGAGAAGATGGACAATATCATGGGTACCACGCAGTCAGGAGACGGTGTAGATACCCAGTATGTGCTCTTAGAACAGCATGTATATCTTAATATAGACGGTTTCGAGGATGAGGTTTCTCTCCCGTATATCGTAACTATAGAAGAGCAATCCAGTAAGATACTCAGTATCTATCGCAACTACGATAGAGAAGACCCAAGAAAGATTAAGAAGACCTTCTTCACTCACTACAAGTACGTTCCCGGTTTCGGGTTCTATGGTCTTGGTCTCATCCACTTCCTTGGTAACCTGACCATGACAGCTACAGCTGCTATGCGTAGCTTGATTGATGCTGGTCAGTTTGCTAACCTTCCTGGAGGTTTCAAAGCTAAAGGTGTACGGATTGTAGGCGACAATGACGCTATTGCTCCCGGTGAGTTCAAAGAGATAGAAGCTGTAGGTACTGACATACGACAGATGATCATGCCCCTACCGTACAA
>TARA_R110000737_G_scaffold167246_1_pt1 | contig 10266 bp, 11 predicted proteins | sample TARA_R110000737 | Tara Oceans TARA_R110000737 (sample SAMEA4398027) | marine metagenome | biome: Polar Biome; feature: [SRF] surface water layer (ENVO:00010504); material: water (ENVO:00002006), including particulate matter (ENVO:01000060) such as... | depth 5 m
GAGATTTGACAGAATTTACAGTATTTAAAAAATATAAAACAATAGAATAAAATGAAAGTAATTAGAGATAGTGGTGGGGAATATTCAGACTGTTTAATGTCTTATGTTGATTTTGAAATGGTAGCTTCAGAATTTTCAGAAGATATTATTTTATTCTGGGGGTATCAAACACCTTTCAATGAAGGTTTGATAAGTCAATATAAAGACCACAAACATAAAATCCTATACCAACATGAACACCCATCAGGGTTACATTCACCAAACCACGAAGAAAATATAAAACACATTGGGTTAGCTGAACCGTTTGGTGTTGTCTACTCTAACTGTCCGTACACTGTAGAATGGTTAAACACAACACATTATAATAGTGAGAAATATAAACTAGGTTCTTTTATTCTAAACGAAAAATATATCCCAACAGATGAAGTAGAAAAAACTAAAGAGGTGTGTTATTGGGGTAATACATTTCTAGAAAAGACTGAGGTTATAAGAAAGATAGTAGAATCAATATCTGAATTTGATTATCATTATTTTACCTTACTATCAGATGGTAATGTGAATTTTGCTAGAAATTATGCAACAGGCATAAACTTACCTAGAAAAACTTTATGGGAAGAAATTAGAAAGTGCAAGATAATGGTGATACAAAACCTACTATACCTAACACAACCAGAAATAGATGGTGTTAAAAGGTTACCAAACTATTTTGACAATGAAGCGTTTAGACATCTAGATACAAACACGTTACCACAAATTAAAACTAGGGGCTTTGAAGCGGCATTTAACAAAACTTTAATGTTAGTTAAAAGAGACCCATGGAATGTTATTGAACATTGGTTTGAACCTGGGGTAGATTTTGTTTACTACGACACAGAATCAAGTTTAAAAAACACAATACGTAATATTTTAGACAATTGGGGTGATTACAAACAAATTATAGATAACGCGTATAACAAAGCGGTTTCTAAGTATACAACACAAGCTTTTGTTAGTAAAATAGTTAAGGAAACTCTTTAAGTGGGGGTTGACTATTAGGTAGCAAAATAATATATTTAAAACAACAAATAACGATTAAAAATAAAAATATGTTTAAAAATAAAAAAGTATTAGTAACCGGAGGGACAGGTTTAGTTGGTAGAGAATTAGTTAAACTCCTAGTTAGTCAAGGTGCTAAAGTAACATCTATTTCGTTAGATGAAAATAATTTTGAAGATTCGTGGGGTGTAGAATATATTAAGGGTGACCTTAGGGACTTCAAAATTTGTGTTGACGTGTGTAAAGGAAAACAATTTGTTTTTCACATTGCGGGGATAAAAGGTTCACCAGTGTTAGTTAAAGAAAAACCATACGTGTTTTTCACAAACTTCATCCAAATGAACACCAGTATGATTGCAGCGATGAACGCGTCAGAAGATATGGAATGGGGGTTATACACCAGTACTGTTGGGACGTACGGTCCCGCGGATGAATTTTTTGAAAGTAAATTATGGGAGTCATCACCATCTAAAAATGATTGGTACGCTGGTTGGTCTAAAAGAATGGCTGAACTACAGATTGATGCCTATGAAGACCAAACAGGCGTTCGTAAGATATCGATAATAAAACCAGTAAATATTTACGGGTCGTTTGATAACTTCGACCTAAGAACCTCAACAATGGTACCATCACTAGTTAGAAAAGTTTACGAAGCTGAAGACGTTGTCGAGATTTGGGGTAGTGGGGAAGCTACAAGAGACATAATCCACGCAAGTGATGTAGCCATAGCTGCAGCTTTAATGGTGGAGAAAAAAGTTAAGGAACCAACTAATATTGGTAAGAACACACCTGTTAGTATTAAAACGGTTATTGAAACCATTATTAAGGTTTCGGGGAAAGATTTGAAGATTACACACGACCTAACCAAACCAACCGGTGATAATGCTAGAATAGCTAATATTGATAGGTTAAATTCTATAGGTTTTGTACCTAAGAAATCTTTAGAAGATGGTTTTAGAGAAACGTATGAATGGTATAAAAATAATTCAGATTATAGTGGGAGATATGACGCTTTCTTCGATGAAGATGATTACACAAATAAATAACATACTAATATGAAAAATTTACTAATATGTGGTGGGGCTGGATTTATAGGGCATAACTGTGTCGAATACTTTACCAAGAAAGGTGGGTATAATATTACAGCTACATATTTTAGAGAAGAAATCAACACCCCAGTTAATGGGGTTAAATACGTACAAGTGGACTTACGTAACGAAGAACAAGTTCAACAACTGGTCAAAGGACAAGACATTATTGTTCAAGCAGCAGCTACAACTACAGGTTCAAAAGACGTTATAGAAAGACCTTACTTACATGTTACAGATAACGCGGTAATGAATTCGTGGATTTTTAGAGAAGCTCTATTAAACGATGTAGAACATCTCATATTTTTTAGTTGTACAGTTATGTACCAACCAAAAAACGTACCACAAAAAGAATCTGACTGGTCAGCTAGTGATGAGATATATGGTAATTACTTCGGTGTTGGTAGTACAAAGGTTTATCTAGAGAATATGTGTGATTTTTACTCTAGATTGGGAAACACTAAGTTTACAGCGATAAGACACTCCAATGTGTATGGACCTCACGATAAATTTGATTTGGATAAATGTCACGTATTACCCGCTTTTGTTAATAAGATAATCAACTCAACAAAAACCTTAGATGTTTGGGGTGACGGTTCAGCCAAAAGAGATATTGTCTATATAGACGATTTAATTGATATGGTTGATAAGGTTATAGAAAAACAAGACTCAAAATACAAATTATATAATTGTGGAGCTGGTAAAGCCTACTCAATAAAAGAATTAGCTAATATGATAATGGAGGTTAATAATAAAAACCTAGACATACAGTACGACTTATCAAAACCCAACATACCAACAGTCCTCATATTGGATTGTGATAAAGCCAAACACGAACTTGGTTGGGAACCAACAACTAAAGTGGTGGATGGTATTAAAAAAACTAGTGAGTGGTATAAACAAACTTATTTAAATAAAAATGATAACTAAGTACACAAAAGAAGAATTAATTGATTTTGAAACAGATATAGCTGAATGTTTTAATAATGCGATGATAAAAGCTCCGGTTCATTTATACGATGGTAATGAAGAACAAATGATTGAGGTATTTAAAAAAGTAAAATCGAAGGATTGGGTCTTCTGTACTTGGAGGTCACACTACCAATGCCTACTGAAAGGGGTACCACCACAGGAAATAAAAAAGGACATTTTAGATGGAAAATCGATTACCTTATGTTATCCTGAGTATAACATATACTCTTCAGCGATTGTAACGGGCAACATACCAATCGCTACGGGAACAGCTTTAGATATTAAACGTAAAGGGACCGATGAACATGTTTGGTGTTTTGTTGGGGATATGGCCTCTGAAACTGGGTCATTTTTTGAAAATTGGAAATACTCTATAAATCATGACCTACCAATTACTTACGTCATCGAAAATAACGGAAAGTCTGTTTGTACTGATACGCAGAAGACCTGGGGTACTGACGAGTTATTTTTTGCTAAAGAAACCAGAAAAATAATTTATTACGAATACAACACCAAATACCCACATGCTGGGGCTGGTAAAAGAATAGAATTTTAACTTTATGAAATACTTTGATGAAATAAAAAAATCTATGGATTGGTTGAACACAAAATCGGATACACTATTTTTGGGTCAAGCTGTAGAATATGATGGTACTGCCATGACTAGAACCTTAAGGGATGTTGACGATAGTAAAAAATTAGAGATGCCTGTTAATGAAGAAATGCAGACAGGCATTACCTTAGGTATGGCATTAAATGGTACCGTACCAATTTCAATATACCCCAGATGGAATTTTTTACTTTTAGGAGCAAACCAACTTGTAAACCACATAGATAAAGTAAAAATAATGTCAAGTGGTGGGTACACACCAAAAATCATTATTAGAACATCAATAGGGGCCCAAAGACCACTACACCCACAACACCAACACATAGCAGATTTTACAGGTGGGTTTAAATCTATGTGTGATACTATAGATATAATTAGATTAGATGAACCCCACCAAATATTTGAAGCGTTTAAATATGCCTACGAGAGAACCGACAACAGAACCACCATTTTAGTTGAGTGGGGGGACTATTACGGGGAAAAATAATATGAAAAATAATATGAAAAATTTTTATTTACCTTTAATGGATAATAATATAGATAAAAAAGATATCAAAGCTTTGGTCGACTTCTTATCTCAAAAAGAAATACCTAGATTAACTAATGGACCTAAGATTGTTGAATTTGAAAAAGCTTGGGGAGAATGGTTAGGTACAAAATATAACCTTATGGTTAATTCTGGAGCTTCAGCTAATGAGTTAACCATGTTAGCTTTAAAATACCTTTATGGTGATGGAGAAATAATAATACCACCATTGACGTGGATATCAGACGTAGCGTCTGTAATATTTAGTGGTTTAAAACCTGTGTTTTGTGACATAAACTTAAAAAACTTTTCATTTGATTTAGAAAAACTAAAAGAAACCATAACACCAAATACAAAAGCTATTTTTATCACACACGTATTGGGGATTAACGGTTTAACCGATGAGTTGCTTGATTTATGTGAGGAAAATGACATTTTATTAATTGAAGATGTCTGTGAATCACACGGAACCACCTTTAAAGGTAAGAAAGTTGGTTCGTATGGTCATAGTAGTAATTTTAGTTTCTACTTTGCTCACCATATGTCAACAATAGAAGGTGGGATGGTATGTACAAATGATGAAAAATTTTATCAAGTATGTAGAGCCTTAAGGTCACATGGTATGATGAGAGAAATGACAGATGAGTCAATGAAACAAGAAATTATAGATAATAATCCTGATTTAAATGAAGATTTTATATTTATTCACCCAGCCCACAATTTTAGAAGTACAGAATTAAACGCTGTGTTAGGTTTGTCACAAATAAAAAAACTAGACTCAAAAAATATTAATAGGGTGAATAATTTTAAATATTTTATGGACAGACTTGATAGTACTCGGTATATGACGGATATTGAGATGGGTGGCCAATGTAATTACGCTTTCATTGTTGTACTAAAGGATGGTAATATGGATTTACGTAATAAAGTAGAGTCAGAACTAAGTGAAAAAGGTATAGAGTTTAGACGTGGATTGTCTGGGGGTGGAAACCAACTAAGACAACCATATATTAAAAAAAATTATAACATAGACTATAATAATTTCCCAAATGTAGATTACGTACACAACTTTAGTTGGTATATAGGGAATTACCCAGCCCTAGAAAAAAAGAAAATAGATGGTTTACTGGATGTACTGAATAGTATATGAAAAACCCAGATATAAAAATATTCAATCACGATACATATCACGACTATAGGGGTGAATTGTGGACTATATGGAAACAAGATGAGTACCCCGAAACTAATTTAAAATTTAACCACGATAAAGTATCCACCTCAAAAAAACACGTTTTACGAGGACTACACGGTGATTACAAATCGTGGAAAATGGTGGAGTGTTTATACGGTGAATTATATTTTGTATTAGTTGATAATAGACCCGAATCTATTAATTATGGAAATTGGGAATGGATGATGCTATCTGACAAAAAACGTCAATCGGTTTTAATACCACCTGGTTTTGCAAATGGGTTTTTAGTTATGAGTGAACATTCGGTATTTCATTATAAATGGTCATATCCAGGTGATTACCCAGACGTACAGGACCAATTTACAATTAAATGGGATGACCCTATATTAGATATAGATTGGCCTATAAATAACCCAATATTACAAAAACGAGATAAATAAAAAAATATGAAAAAAAACAATGTTTTAATTACAGGTGGTGCTGGGTATTTAGGGTCTATTTTAACCGAATTACTATTAGATGAAGGATATAAGGTAACGGTTTTAGATAATTTAATATATAAACAAACCTCACTTTTACATTTATGTTCTAATACAAATTTTAAATTTATAAAGGGAGATGTTATAGATTTGAACCTATTAAAAAAATTAATACCAGAATATAACATAATAATCCCACTAGCGGCAATTGTTGGTGCACCAGCGTGTGACTCCAATACAGATTTGGCGATAAGAGTAAACTACACACAAATACAAGTTATTGTTGATATTTTACGAAAAGACCAGAAGTTAATAATGCCAAATACAAATAGTCAATACGGTAGTTCTAAAGATGTGATAACCGAAGAAAGTCCGTTTAACCCACTATCTTTATATGCCAAGACAAAATGTGACGCGGAAGAGTATATTTTAGATTGGGGTAATGGGATTTGTTTAAGGTTAGCTACAGTATTTGGAGCCTCATCAAGGATGAGAACAGATTTGTTAGTAAATGATTTTGTCCATAAGACAATCGAATTGGGGTACCTAGTGTTATTCCAATCCCACTACAAAAGAAATTATATACACGTAAGAGATATAGCTTATACATTCTTATTCTGTATTGAAAATTATGATAAGATGAATAACAATGTGTTTAATGTGGGACTTTCAGATACTAACCTAAGTAAACTGGAATTGGCTGAAAAGATAAAAGAACACTTTCCAGATTTAGTAATTGTTGAAAATGAGTTTAAAACTGATTTTGATAATAGAAATTATGTGGTGTCAAATAAAAAACTAGAGAGTTTTGGTTGGAAACCGAAATACACAATCGATGATGGGATTAAGGAGTTGGTTGATGTGTATAAAATGATAATCACTCATAATAATAGAAACTTTACAAATTTATAGGTATGAAAATTTTAGTAATAGGTGATAGTTGTGTCGACGTATTTAGGTATGGTACCATAAATAGGTTAGCACCAGAAGCTCCAGTACCAGTAATTGTGCCGACACACCAAAAAGAAAATCCAGGAATGGCAGCTAATGTAGTTGCAAACCTAAAAGCTTTAGGAGCTGATGTCGACATAATAACAAATAATAAACTTATCAGGAAAGTTAGATATGTTGATGAAAGGTATAATCAGATGGTTGTTAGGGTGGACGAAAACGACACCTGTGAACGGATAAGTCTTAACGATGGACTACAAGACTCAGGTTATTTTGACGCTGTCGTAATATCTGATTATTGTAAAGGTTTTTTAATGGAGGATGATATACGTGAAATTATAAGTAGGTTTAAATGTCCTACATTTTTAGACACTAAAAAACAATTAGGGTCTTGGTGTGAAAATATTGATTTTATAAAAATTAACCATTTAGAACACCTTAGAAATTTTGAAAGAATGCCGTCCTACCCAGAACTAGAAGAAAAAATAATAGTAACAAGGGGTAAAGATGGGTGTGAACATAAAGGAATTACATACCAAACACAGGAAGTACCAGTTAAAGACGTTTCTGGAGCTGGGGATACTTTCATATCTGGATTGGTGTACGAGTATGTTAAAAGTGGTGATATTGAAAAATCAATAAAGTTTGCTCAAGAATGTACCACCATTGTGGTACAAAAAACTGGAGTTGCGACAGTATAAAAAATTATGGAAAATAAAACTATTATAAAAGGTGTTGGTGGTACTCCGTACCAACCGATATACATACTAAAAAATACATGATAACATTTTTAGAATTAGGAAAATACGGTAGACTAGGTAATCAACTATTCCAATACGCAGCTTTAAAATCCCTAGGTTTAAAAAATAATTACGAGGTTAAAATACCAAACCCAAAAATTATGACCTGGCATGGACAAGAATGTTTATTAGATAACTTTAATTTGGAGTGTGGTTATGTTGACAATAAGGACTTAGAAAAGATACAGTATTTGTATGAAGAACAGAACTATGACTTATTCGATTCTAAGTTTTGGGACACACCAGACGATGTTAATTTACATGGTTTTTTTCAGAGTGTCCGATACTTCAAAGAATTTGACGAACAAATTAGAAAAGAGTTTACATTAAAAGATAGTTTTGTGGATGAGGCCTCAGAGTTCATAGGTAAAATAAAAAAAGAAAATAACAACAAGGAAGTTGTTTCAGTACACTTGAGAAGGGGTGATTTAACTGACGGTACTAACAATATAAGTAATAATTATTACGGTAAGGATGGTAAGTTATCTAAAGATAGTATTTGTGGGGGTTACTTAGATAAGGCGATGAAATATTTTGATAAGGACAAATATGTGTTTCTATTATTTACAGGTGGAAGTAGAGAAGGGGACGACAATCAAAAAGACGTGTCTTGGTTAAAAGATAATTTAAAAGGTTCTAACTTTTTTTATTCAGGTGTTAGGACAACACTAGAAGATTTCGCGTTAATAAAAGAATGTGACCACAATATTATGTCTCATAGTTCTAGCTTTGGTTGGTGGGCAGCGTACCTTAACAGTAACCCGAATAAAAAAGTAATAGCCCCAATAGACTACTCAATGGAACCAGGTGGTTGGAATCGAGAAGGGTTTTATCCGGATAACTTTACTTTGATATAAAAATGTAATTAAGTTTAATTTTATGAGTAATGTTATTATACTTTAAATAAATAAGAATGAAAAATTTAAATTAGATATGAAATCAGTGTCAATTATAGGTGTGGGGAAGTTAGGTTTATGTTTTGCACTTAATTTAGAAAAAGTCGGTTATAGTGTTGATGGTTACGACATAAATGAAGATTACTTAAGTGAACTAAGGAATAAAACTTTTATTTCTTCAGAACCTGGAGTTACAGAATTACTAAAAAAATCTAAAAATTTAGAACTATATAGTGATTTAGAAAAAGTATTAAACAATGACGTTATTTTTGTCGTTGTACCCACACCATCCCTACCAAACGGGAAGTATGACCACCAGTACATTGAATCCCTAAAAGAAAAATTAATTTCTCTAGGTTTACAAAAAAACACTAAACATTTAATTATTAATTGTACAACCTTCCCAGGTTACTGTGACGAATTACAAAAAGATTTAGAGGACTACAATTACACGGTAAGTTATAATCCAGAATTTATAGCTCAGGGAACAATATTAAAAGACCAAGTTAACGCTGATATGGTATTAATAGGTGAAGCTAACCCTAGTGTTGGTGACCTTATTGAGAAGATATATACAGACCACTGTACTGCCAACCCTAGAATATGTAGGATGGATAGGGTTAGTTCTGAAATAACAAAATTATCCCTAAATTGTTTCCTAACAACTAAAATATCCTTTGCAAATATGATTGGTGATATATCTAACAAGGTTGGTGGGGAAACTAGTAAAATATTGGAAGCCATCGGGTCTGATAGTAGAGTTGGGAATAAATATTTAAGGTGGGGCTATGGTTACGGTGGACCATGTTTCCCAAGAGACAATAGAGCTTTAAATGTTTTCGCGGTAGAGAATGGAATAGACGCACAAATATCTAGAGCTACGGATAAAATGAATAACCTACATTTAACTTACCAGATAGAAGATTTTATGAAAAATAATCCGGATATGAGTAAATCAGTTGTATTCGATACCATAACATATAAACCACAAAGTACAATATTAGAAGAATCACAACAGTTAAAATTTGCTTTAACTTTAGAAAAGTTAGGGTATAACGTTATTGTTAATGAACGAGATAGTGTAATAGACGAATTAAATAAAATAGGAATAAACTTTAAAAATAATGAATGAAATATCAAAATGGTTAAAAAAATATTCTAACACAAGTGGTGTTGGTAGGTTTGTAGTTGGTATATCTGGTGGTGTAGACTCAGCTTTAGTTTCTACGTTATGTGCTGAAAGTGGGTGCCCAACAATACTAGTTTCAATGCCTATACACCAACACAAAAACGAATTAAATAGAGCAAATAATCACATTAAATGGTTAGAAACAAAATATAGTAACGTTTCTAAAATTACAGTGGACCTAACCAACCTATACGACACTTTCGAATCCTTATTTGGTGACACACACGGATTAGCTTTGGCTAACTCTAGAGCTAGATTACGAATGACAACATTATATCAGATAGCTCAATCTAATGGGGCTTTAGTTGTGGGCACTGGAAATAAAGTAGAAGATTTTGGAGTTGGATTCTATACTAAATATGGAGATGGTGGTGTTGACATATCCCCAATAGCCGATTTGATGAAATCAGAAGTTAGAAAAATGGCTAAGGGACTAGGTGTAGACGAAGAAATTTTAGTGGCACTACCAACAGACGGATTATGGGGTGATGGTAGGAGTGATGAGGACCAGTTAGGGGCTACATACGA
>TARA_R110000737_G_scaffold208285_1_pt1 | contig 10261 bp, 9 predicted proteins | sample TARA_R110000737 | Tara Oceans TARA_R110000737 (sample SAMEA4398027) | marine metagenome | biome: Polar Biome; feature: [SRF] surface water layer (ENVO:00010504); material: water (ENVO:00002006), including particulate matter (ENVO:01000060) such as... | depth 5 m
GTTATCTCTCCCCAAACTGCACCACTACCTCCTGGTGCCGACTTAAAAACCACATCTACAAGCGCTGCTTGTAGTAAATCAATTGATGCAAATGTTACAGAATCAATTGTATATAAATTATAATCTAAGAATTCAACCAATATATCATCACGATCATTGGCATTTCTTAACATCAATTTATCCCCTTGCACCTCACAAGTGTAAACCTTACTTTTTACTTCTGTTTTTCCAAAACCAATGATTTCAAAGGCTTTGTCATTTATGTTGTTTATTTGTATCATTTTATTATTTTATTAAACTATAATTAAATCCATTACTTTTACTTACTGTGCATTCATCCCTTAAATGTCTTCCCTTTATATTGTTGCAATCACATCCGTTATCCCATTTATCAAATCCAGCATCACAAAGGTAAGTTCTAATGATATCAAAATAGCTATTCGCTCTTTGCTTTGATTCTTCCCAAATATCCTTTCTATCTTTGTTTTCTGTGGTCTTACTAAAATCACTTAATTTGACTGTGTTTCCAAATGGTGTATCATTGTTCACACCAAAATAAGTATATCTTCCCCATGCTAATTCAACCAAAACAAGTTTTAATCCTTGTTGTGTCCATGTGCATGAATCCTTTGTGAAATCTGCTCCATCCAATAAATCTGCATAAACTGGATTTGCAAGGTTTGAAAGCACATCAAAATAAAAGGAATTACCTAACAAGTTCCTCAAATCTTGTTCCTGTGCATCTCTTATGTATTCGTTTATTCGTGTGCTTGGTGTGTGAAGTGAAATGTCTTTATAATTAGCCAAATCACTTGCGTCAATTATTAATGGAATCATGTTGTTTCAATTTTTGGAGTTCCTAACATTTTTCTTGCAGTTTCAGCATCATATCCATATATGTTTTTTATTATCTCAATTGCTGCACTTAAATCTGTTGCACCAGATGAAACCGATTGTTGGATTTGAAGCAATGCTTGAACACCTCCAACCGAACCTTTCAATGTTGCTTGTGCTGCTGCAACCTTATCACCAGTATCTGCAGAAACTTCAGCATCAATTGTGATTAATTTTTCAATTTCAAATGTTGCATTCCTCATAACTTCACTACTTGAATTTTTATAGAAATCACTAAACACTTTATCAAGATACATTCTGTAATCTTCTGTTTTTTCTTGTAAAAATATTCTCATTTGCTTAATCAACTCACCACTATTTCCAAATATACCACTTGAATTGGATGTGTCAATCAATGCTGGAGGAACTCCAAACGCTTTGATTACATTATCACTTGCTTTCCTATCAGTGTATTCAAACAACTTATCATTGACATTGGTGTTAACTTCTTTAAAGAATATTTCTTTGTCAAGTTCATCACTGTTCAAATCTGCTTCAATATGATTAAAGACACCTTGACCATCAACACCCAATTGACTTTTGAAATTGGATTGAAATGCTTCCTTTTGTCTTTGGCTTTCAAACTTCTTTGTCACAACAATCAAGTTGTTAAGAAATCCTTTGTTTAATAGGTTATTCTTAAATTTAGAAGATTTGAATTCACTGTCTGCATCTTGTATTGCTGGATGAACTAATGACATTGGATAAACTCCAGATTCTATTTCAGAATAAAATATTTGACCTTTGTATTCTTCAATTCCAATTTTTGAAATTTGAGTTAATGCAACATTGGGATTGTAAACATCAAATTCAGAAACTGGATCTTTCTTGTTATGCCAATTCTTTGACAATTGTAACCTTGATTTGTAACCATTAACATCTTCCTTTCCCCACCTCACCCAATTGAATGGTATGTGTTTAATTGAAGAAATCAATCCAAGTTCATTGTAACCAATATGTAAAGTAAACCCATTGAAATACGCAATATCTTCAGCAATTTTTGAAATTAATACATTTACTGATTCATTGTCCTTGTTCACAAAAAAGTCAACATCAACTCCCTTACCTTTTATGAATTTTTTCAACAATGCAACACAAGATGATGCAGTTACTGAATTATTAATCACAGATTTTACTTCATTTGGATAGTTGTTATCTTCACCAAAATTGAAAATTCCCTTCCTTTTATCAAAAGTTGGTTTATTGTTCGATATGTTAGTTGAATCAGAAATCATTATTTTTCAGTATTAAATACTTCTTTATATTCTTCTGTTTTTTTAGCAACTTTCTTTTTTCTTGGTTTTTTAGCAACCAATAATTCTTCCCAGTTTTCTGGAAATCTTTTAAAATGAACAATTCTTGCTTTGTTTTGCTTCAAGTAATCAATTGCAATCTTATCCGTTAAAGTATCATTTGTGTGAATCTCTCTTGAATTGTGTCTTCTAATACAAGAAACTGATAATTCAAATTGTGTAGTGTTTTCCATCTTAATCTTTTTTTGTTTATTATAAAGATACGCATTTATTCTGATATATGCATTGGTAAAACAAGCTGGACATCCCACCTTCATTTTTTCATTAAACGTATCAAAATAAAGGTCAGCAAATTCTTTTATTAGAACTGCCGACCTCATTACTTCTTTGATATCTCTTTTTAAGATATCCAACTTTATTACGGTGCAGTTGGTGTCAACAATGCAGTTACTGCTGCTTCTGTTGTCGTGTCATCAGTTATAAAGAATGCATAAGGGAAACCATTGTTTTCAAAACCATCTTTGTTAGATAGTGTGAATGGTAAACCTCCGTTTACATTTGCATCAAATACTGCTTCAGTTAGAACCATTCCTTGATCATATCCAAACACTTTGTATCTTGAAGAACCTGTTCCATCAGAACCAATGTATTTCATTTCTAATACTGCAGTAATTTCTGCACCATTTGTGTATGCTTTTAGTTGGTCTAATGCATTTGGATTCAAGTCACCAATGTAACCAATCAATGTGTGTACCCATCCATCAAACGTATCATCTTTTGGTGCAAATGTTGCCTGACCATTTAAAAGAGTTTTAACTCCTGTCATCAAGTAACCTTGTTTTGCTCCAGTTTTTAATACCAATGATTCAATGATTTCTTCATTTGTTACATTGAACACTGTTGCACCCTTATCAATATCGGATGTATTCATGATTGTGACAGACTGCACTATCCCTTTTGTTGGGATAGATGTGCAATCTAATTCAAAACCACTTGTTATATTTTTTTCACAAGCCATGTTTTATATTTTTAAAAATTTATACTTAGTAAGCTACAACAATTTTGTAATCTTCCTCTAATAATTTAGCATCAACTTGAACTGCCCATCTATTGTAGTTAAGGTTTTCTTTTCTGTCATAAAAGAATTCGTATGAATCCAAATCTGCTTCAGATAATAATCCTAAACTCAAAGTTGTTGGAGTAACAAATAATGCTCTGTTTGGCATATCTGCAACAGTTCCATCAAATGTTGAATCGTATATTGTTTTTGACCAATCTGGTCTTTCAATTACATCAATTCCCATAAAAGCACCAACTCCTGTGATTGCTCTACCTCCAGTTTCTAATTGCTCAACTGCAATTGCTGAACCATTTGTTGATTCTTGCATATAGAATAAATAGTTATCAAACATTTCAGAAGTTAAAGCAAAATAAGCATTTGAATCATTCTTCAATCTTGAATCACCAGCCATATACATTGACTTTAATGTATTGTAAGCAGTATCAGATGCAAGTGTCACTTGTGCTGCATATGTTGCTGCTGCATTTTCAGTAATTGCAATTACTCTATTTGCTGGAATTGTTACTGCTGCAACTGCATCAAATATTTGTTTCCAATATCCGTTCAATCCTGTTACAAGTGTAGCATCAAAAGTGTTTCCAGCTGGGTTAACATATCCAGTATCACCAAATGCTGATATTCTGTAAACTGCATCAAGAATTTCTTCAGCCGTTTTAACTGCTAAAAATTGTGCAGTTTCACTTCCTTCCAAGTTATACTTTTCGAGTGTAGTTCTGTAATTATTCATCATGTAATCCATTGAACATTTAAGTTCATCAGAACAGATTGCCAATTCATCTGCAATTGAAACTGGTGTCCAAGTCTTTGTTGATGTTGGATAAGATGTTCCAGTTGGGAATGAACAGTCACCTGACATTGCTCTACCTGATGCTCTGTTTCCAATCAATTGGATTCTTTTGTTGCATTCGATTCCTGTGAAGATTGCGTGTAATCTTGAAACTGGAACATTTGCATTTCTAAAAGCAGATGCAAAGATCACTTCACTTAATGCTTGTACGTCTTTTTCTAAGACTGCTGGTGTTGGGTTAAATATAGCCATTTTTTGTTTTTGTTATTTTATTATTCTTATTGTGTTATTAATTTCTACTTCTTTTTTATTTGTATTGATTTCTGGTGAAACAGAATTGTTCATTTTTTCAATGATTGGAATTAAATTTTTCAATGATTCTAATGATTCAACTTGACCATTGATTGAATTCTTTAATTCAGAAAGTTCTGCTTTCAATGCTGAAACTTCAACTTCCAATTCACTTGGTTCAACAACTTCTTCTTCAACTGGTGCAATTTCTTCTTCAACAACTGCAACTTCTGTAATAATTCCATCAACTGTTGTTACAGTGTAACCACTTTGAAGAACGTGTTCTGCATCTGCAACATTTGTTCCATCTTCCATTGTCAACTTATCACCAACAATTGGTTCAGCAACTTCAGAAGAAGATTCAATTTGTGTTCCATCTTCTAATGTCAACATTACGTTTTTAATTTCTTTTTTTGTGATTCTTAAATCATCACTGATCTTTTTTAAACTATCTTTTATATTCATCTTGTTTGTATTTATTATGGCAACTGCCTTTAATTTTTCAACTTTAATTGTTGCGAATCCATTTGCAACTTGTTGGTCTGAATTGAATTCAGTTTCAACTTTCATGAATGACAATGATTCTTCCTTTGTTAAATTTGTTTTTGAAACATAAATATCAGAAATTAATTCATTGTACTTTCTTAATCCTTCAGATTGCTTTGCCAATTCATCAGCATCACCAATTGTCATTGTCCAAGCATTGTGAATAAACAATTGACTGTTTGGTGTCGCTTGTCTTTCTTCACCAGCCAAATAAACAACCGTAGCAATTGATGCAGTTAGTCCTTCATTGACTGTTGTAACTTTTTTATCTAATGAATTAAGAAAGTCATATATTGCAAGTCCTTCATAAACATCACCACCAACTGAATGGATGTGAACAATGAATTCTTCTGCTTCCTTTTGTGAGTTTACTGCATTGACCACTGAAGACAATGAAACAATTCCGTAATCGGAAGATTCCTTATCTTGAATATTTGCAATTTCTCCGTAAATGTAGATGTGTCCTATCATATTTTACAAATATAGATTAAAATAAATTACTAAAATTATAGAAGTTTCAATAATTATTGAAAGAAGTTTTGTAAATAAACATTTATCCTAATTTAAATACTTATTTACTAAGGTAATAAAAATAATTTAATAATAGGTAAAAAAACACATAAAAAAACTTACTTTAAAAACGTTTTTGTGTTATCCTTTATAAATCAATTAATTATCTCAAATCAAAATAATTGATTTCGATTTTTAGCACCCCCCTATTAAAAAAAACTTCTTTTTCTCTAAGGGTGTATAAAAAACGCAAAAATGATTTGATAATTATTGAAAGAATGAAAGAATTTGATAGATTCTTGGTTCAGAAAGATTGCATTTTTGACCTACATTATAGATAATATCACCTTTTTTACCTCCTTTTAGCAATTCATTATGGTAAGTTTCATGAACTTCAATCCAATAAATCCAGTTTTTATTGATAATTCCCATTTCAATACCCTTCTGAAACAGGTTTTTTTCCTTCAATTCCTTAATATAGTCTATTTTACCACTCATTAATTGGACAATTTTCGTTAATACTTCTTACTTTCATAGCTATTGGGCAACTACACTTACCACAAATACTTCCATTTATCTCTTTTACATCATCTTTCACCCATGCAAATACTTTGCTTTCTGTTTTATGTGGACATTTAGCACAAATCTTTGCTCTTTGTGTTGCTATTTTCTCAACATTGGTGTCATTACTCACATAGTGATACCATCCTTTTATTATATTAGATACTTGCATCTTCTACTTTTGTTTGATAACTGTTTACATTTGAATCAATGTCCTTTACATCAACCACATATTGGATGCTTTCATTCACAGAATTAACCAATCCACTTGAAGCATCTCTTATCACGTTTGATGCAATTGAATTTGTAACTGTTGGACTTGTGAAAGTTGTTCCATCTGCATATCCTTTTACTGCATACCTAACTGCATCAAATCCCAACATTGAATTCAATCTTGATTGTTGCTTTGTGTTCAATATTGCTTCACCTGTCTTAACTGTTGCCAACATATTGTCACCATTTGATCTTGATATATTTGGTGTTCCAGATATTATTCCAGTATGACTTGTTAAATCTGAAACTGCATATTCACCACTTGATGAACTCATGCTTTCAGAACCTTCAGCAAATCCAGCTATCTTTGAAACATTAACTAATCCAGCTGCAACTGTTGCTGCTGCAACACCAACATTCAATGGAGGTGGGATTGTTGCTAATGCTTTATTTGCTGCCAAATAAGTGGCAATTGATGCTTCAGTAATTGATGCTAATTTATACGCAATTGTATTTTCTTCAAACAATCCTTTGGCAACTCCAGCAATTTGTTGAACTGCTTGTAATTTTGAATCTCTTAATGAATCACTTATTGCTTTTTGTTTTGCTGCATATTCTTCTTCAATCTTTGTTGTATCTGCTCCTATCTTTTTGGCATATTCAATTTCTTTTTGGTATTTGAATTCAAGTTCTAACAATTGTCTTGCTGAATCTGTTTCTGCTTCAATCAATTGTTTGTCTTTTTCCTCCTGTGCTTTTGTCAATGCTTTTTGTTTAGCTACATCTTCTTTCTGTGTTTCTCCGTCTTTGATTGCTTTTTTCCCATCAACCAATGCTTGGTCAGTTGCTAAAATCTCAGTATTAAATTCACTTTGTGCAGTCAATTCACTTGCTTTGAATTCTGCATTGATAACTTTTAATTTTGAATCAAATTCCTTTTGACTAATTTCTTTGGTTTTTAATTGGTTTTGAAGTGAAGTGATTTCAAGTTGGTTTGTTTCTTGTGATATTCTTTTTTGTTCTTCAAATATAGATTTCAATCTTCCTTTTTCTTCATCAACTAATTTTTGAGTTAACACCTTAACACCATCCAATTTGCTTTGATTGGTTTGTTCAAATATAGATAATTCTGCATTCAATAAATCAATTGCATTTTGTGACAAAGTTTCTTGAAGTTTTAATTCATCCTTAATTCTTTTTATTCTGTCATCTTGTGCTTTCTTTCTTTTTGCTTCCCCTTCTTTTGCAACTGAATTTTTTGTTCCTAAAAACTTTAATTCCCTTGCTTGTGCTTCAGTATTTTTTGCAATTCTTTCAGCTATCAATGCATTTAATTCTGCTTGGTCTTCTCTGCTCGTATCATTTTGTGCATTATCTAATGTCTTTTGCTGAATCTTTAAGTCAAGAATATGTTCTTCACTTTTTGCAAGTTCATCAGATAATTTCTTTGCAGTTTCAACTGCCTTGTTTCTTTCTTCTGTCGACAATGTTGTGTTTTTTGCAATTGCTTCTTGTTGCTTAATTTGATCCAACAATTGTGCTTTATTTACAATTTGTTTGTTTTCTGCTTTTTCAATATCAATTCCAAGTTTTACGATTTCTTTTTGTCTTTTTATATTTTCACTAATTTTTTCACCAGCTCCAGCAAATGAATCAACCATCTTTCCAGCATTGTCACCAATTGCTTTACTGGCTGCATTTGTTTCATCTGCCAATCCTTTTAATTCTCCTTTTATTTTTTGTACATCTTCATCACTTCCAAATACTTTTGCCCATTGCAATTGAATAAGTTTCAATCCAGACAAAAAAGAATTTTTGAAAACAACAAATGAATTCTTTAATAATTCAAATGCTGGAATTGCAGCATCTTGAAGTATTCCAACAATAGCACTGAAGAAACCCTTGACTGGAGCCAATGCTTTGCTGATTGCATCTGCACCTCTTTGAGTTGATGCAAATGCTGCCACAAGAGAACCAAGCAATACAACTATTGCTCCAATTCCTGTTGCTATCAATGCAATTCTGAATAACTTCATTCCTTTTGTTGTTCCCTTTGTTGCACCTGTCAAACCTCGCATTGCTGCTTGTTTTGATTTTAAGTTACCAATAACACTTCCAACATTCACTCCCATGATATTGATTGAACCACTCAAATCAGTAACTGCACTTTTATAGTTTCCAACATCAACTTGATTGTTTCCAATTGACTTGCTTAAATCTTTGTATTCTTGATCTTGTTTTTCAATAGTTTTAAGCAACTTTCCACCAACTTGGTCACTTGCTCTTTGTTCAGCAGTTAGATTCTTGTAAGTGGTTTTATTTACGTTCAATGCATTTCTTAATGAATTGATTGAGCCATCAGTTTTAACAACAATTTTTTGTTCTCTTTCCTGTGCTTTGATATTATCTTCAAGAATCTTTTTGTATGTTCTACTTTCACCACTCAACTGTTTTATTTTTGCTTCTTTTTGTGCATATTCTTGTGTTTGTTTAGAATCTGCCTTTGTCAATCCTTCTGTTGACTTCTTCAATTGTTGATTTTCCTTCTTCAATTTTGCAACTTGCTTAATTACCTCACCTTGTTTTTTCAACACTTGTGAATTGTCAATGTCTAGTTTTAATAAACTTACTATTTGTTCAGCCATTTCTTTAATTTAATTTTATTATAATCCACTCAGACAATCCATCTGGTCTGGTCTTAATTGATTGCACTACAAAGTTACTATTTAATTGTGATATGTATATTTTGTTTTTAAAGCTAAATGTATCAATCAAATGTTTTGGAACACGCATCAACAATTTTACTTCTTGGTATCTATTCAATACATAATCTCTTAGACTTGAATAATTGTCTTCAATCAAACTTGACCAATCCAATCCTTCAAATGAAGTGATTGTTTGATTTCCTACTTGATTAAAAGTTCCAGCTGGTTGATTTCTATTTTGATAAACAACTGTTGGATTTGTTGTGATAAGTATTTGTTTTACAATTCTATATCCAATTTCTTTTGAACTTGCATCAAAATCTGCTGAATCATAACCATCTGAACTTAATAAATAAGGATAAGCACTTCCCAATTGAAGTGATCTATCAAAGAAACAACCTGTCAAATTGCTTGTTATCAAATCTTTTTCTTTGTTTATGTTATTAGCAGTAATTGAAGAATCATATGTTGGTTCATTTCCATCCTTATATTGATATTTGAAATGGTTTACTTTGCCAAAATCACCATCAAATTTCTTATAAATGACATTGGAATAGTAATCAGATAAATCAACTATTGTTCCAATATTTGGATTGTAAACATCATTCAAATTGTAAAGTTCAAACGTTTTATTTAAAGGATTCACTTCCATTGATAAGTTGAATATTTCAAACACATATTTAATAAAATCCACTTGTGTGATTGGAAACAAATTTTCATAAAATATATTTGTATTTGCACCCACTCCAAATGTACTTCCCTGAGTAGTTGAAATATCACCAATTTCAAAGGATGCAGTTCCAACAGTATTTGAAATATAGATTTCAATTTTTGTTCCAACTTCATACATTGTAGGAAATGTTTGAAAGATATTATAATCTGTTGTATTTGATGGTAAGGTATATGAATTTATCAAAACACTATCTGCGAACATTTTAATTTCTAATACTGGACTCCCAGATATTGTTGCATTTGTTGTGTTATACTCTCTAAAAATATGACCTTTTTTTGTTGTGTAGAATGTTGAAAGCAAAATATTATCACCTCCATTCAATACGTTTGAACTAAAAATTTCTTTTAATTCTCCAACATCTTCATACAATTTATTTGGACTTAAAAGCAAATCATTTAACTTACCACCTGTTGAATCAATGAATGTGTAATCAACATCTTCAGCAATAAATTCAAACGCTTTCTTAATTATCAAATATGGACTTTGTTGGTATTCTGGAACTGGATTAATAAACCCATAATCAGCCAAAGGTATCACAACACCTTCAGTATTTTGAACACTTGTGTCATTTGATAAAACTTGTTTTATTGCAAACATTGAATCAATTTGATCTTGTCTTGTTACAAATGGTTCGTAAAGATAAGAATCTCTTATCCTATCAAAGAAATCATTTATTCCATGCGTCAC
>TARA_R110000737_G_scaffold292679_2_pt1 | contig 10251 bp, 12 predicted proteins | sample TARA_R110000737 | Tara Oceans TARA_R110000737 (sample SAMEA4398027) | marine metagenome | biome: Polar Biome; feature: [SRF] surface water layer (ENVO:00010504); material: water (ENVO:00002006), including particulate matter (ENVO:01000060) such as... | depth 5 m
CGAGAAAAACATACACTACATTCCTCAGCTTAATTCAAACGGAATCATAATTCAATAACTTCATAAAGCAATTCCAAATCCTTTTCATTTCGGATTGGACTTACCAATTTTGTTAAATCTTTTATATTATTTACGATTTGAAGTCCGCCAGCAAATATTGGTAAACCATTACTATCTTCTTTTAATCTTTTAAAATAATCAGAATAGAAATTTTCTTCAGTCGAAGCGATACAAGAGGTAATAATTGCTGAAGGTTTTACTTGTTTTATGGAATCAACAACTGCTTGGTATGGCAAACTTTGTCCTAAATAGACAGAATTAACCCCCTTACTTCTTAATATATAATGGTAAAATAAAAGACTCAATTCGTGCCATTCATTTTCGGGAAGAAACAACAAAACTTTAGGTGCGCTTTTTGACGGCAAACTCATTCTATCCGTTAACCCAATGAGCTTTTGTCGAACCAAATGAGTGATAAAATGTTCTTGCCCTGGTTGTATGGAACCGGTTATCCACATAACCCCGATGCGCTCTAAAAAAGCAGACAAATGTTTTGAAAACGTTTTTTCAACACCGTCGGATATGACTAGTTTCTCTAGAGTTTCTGTGAACAAATGTTCATCTAATTCTAATAAGGCTAGCAATAGATTCTCAAAATGAATATCATGTGTTTCATGCGATCTCAGTTCGATTACCTTGCTCACTTTGTCGGCTGAATTCAGTTCTGCAATATGAGATATTTTCCATCCGTTCTTATTGAGAATTGCTACATTCAAAATTTCCGTCAGATCTTCATCCGAATAATTTCGAATTTTTGTTTCAGTCCGCGAAGGACAAGGTATTCCATACCTTTTTTCCCAAATACGAAGCGTGTGAGCCTTAATACCAGTCAGAATCTCAATATCTTTTATTTTATATTCACCCATTTTTTTAATTGCAATCAGTAATGCTTTTCTATAACTCTTACTGCAGAATAAAATTAATTCATTTATATTTGTTCTGACCGATACTAAACAATCGTTCAAATTTAATAGCTTTTATAAAACATATGAAGAGAATAAATTGTTTTATTTCTAGTTCGCTAATTTTATTATTACTGGTTTTTGCTGGTTGTAAAGACTCATCTGAGAATGCAGAGGAGGATCTTGATATGACCGATAATTATGACGCATTTCAAAATTTTGATTTGAGTCCTTTTGATATCAAAGCATCAATAAAACTTCCAGATGAAACCGCGAACATCGGCGCTGCTATGAAACCAGAGGTCATTCATGAAGAAGATGGTTTCAAGTGGGATATCATTGTCGGACCAAATTTCACAGTGCATATCGAAGATTGGGGAGCAAATAAAGGTTTAGTTGCTGATAAAAAGAAACAAAACAAAGAATTAGCTATTTACGACATAACATATATTGTCGACGAACCTAATTTTATTGTTTACAAGCTTGAATTAAAAGTTAAAGGCGATAAAGATGCACCAAAAAACGTAGGTGTTCCGCATGAATCTTATCATGTATTTGCCGAAAAAGAAATCGATGGTATAACTTATGAATATAGAAGTCCAGATGATGGTTATGAAAAAGTTATCATTGAATTATTGGCAAAATCTATTCGTTCTGTCGAAGTTAAAAAGTAGCTTCCTTAAAATTCCTTTTTTCATTCGCTAGTTTATTGGTAAATTTGCACCCACAAAAGTTACCATGGAAATCAATAGAGAAAATATACTCACTGTACTAGGTGGAATCATCGAACCTGATTTAAAAAAAGACATTGTAAGTCTAAATTTCGTCGAAAGTATTTCATTCGAAGGGAAAAGCATTCAACTTACAGTTCACGTTTCAAACCCAGCTTTGCACGCCAGAAAAAGGATGCAAGAGGCTTTAGAGTTTAATTTGAAACGAAATTTCGGAGATGACATCACTGTTGTTTCAGAGGTAAAAGGCGTTTCATCCGAAGCACAAAAGGCACATCGCAAAATTTTACCGGATGTAAAAAATATCGTTGCAATTGCTTCTGGAAAAGGAGGAGTTGGGAAATCAACTATAACAGCGAATATTGCTGGTGGATTAGCAAAACTTGGTTACAAAGTTGGCATTGTAGATGCTGATATTTACGGTCCTTCCATCCCTACAATGTTTGATGTGGTCAAGGAAAGACCAACCATGATAGATGTGGATGGAACTCCAAAAATCGCTCCAGTAATGGCTTATGGCATCTCTATCTTATCCATTGGCTTTTTTACCGAAGCGGACAACGCTGTTGTGTGGCGAGGCCCAATGGCTTCTAAAGCTTTAACTCAATTGTTTACGGATGCTCATTGGGGAGAATTAGATTATTTGCTTATTGATTTGCCTCCGGGAACAGGAGATATTCATCTTTCATTGGTGCAAACGGTGCCTTTAGATGGCGCAGTAATTGTAAGTACACCCCAAGAAGTTGCTTTAGCAGATGCTCGTCGTGGAGTGAATATGTTCCGAATGGATAGTTTAAAAGTTCCAATTGTAGGAATCGTTGAAAACATGGCTTGGTTTACACCTGCTGAATTACCGGATAACAAGTATTATCTTTTCGGTCGTGATGGCGCAAAAAACCTAGCATCTGGAATGGAAGTTCCTTTTTTAGGTCACATTCCATTAGTTCAAAGTGTTCGTGAAGCAGGTGATGCGGGTCGTCCAGCAGTATTTCAAGAAAACAGCATAGTTGGTGAGGCCTTTGATGAATTAGTTCGTACTTTTATTGAAAATCTTAAAGTGCTGAAAACCAAAACTGCACAACCAAGCGAAATATGAGTTTGAATAAAACAGATTTATCCGTAAAAATAAACGAAGCTTTAGCTTCACTTCGCCCATTCTTTGAGGCAGACGGTGGCGACATGGAATTGGTTGACATTACTGATGAAGGTATCGCTCGCGTAAAACTTCTTGGCGCTTGTCATGATTGTTCTATGAGTTTAATGACTTTGAAAGCTGGTGTTGAACAAGCGGTAAAAAGAGTTGCTCCAGAAATAGTTGGAGTTGAAGCTTTCGAAGAATAAATCGATAAAGATTATTTCGCCTGACTGATTAAGACATTCCAAATCTTTTCGGCAGCGATATCCCAAGAAAATACTTTACTGCGCTCCAGACTTTTATTTGCCAAAGTATTTCTTAATTCCTCATTTGTTGCCATTTCTGTCAAAGCAACTTCAATTGATTTCTCATCAAATGGATCACAATAAATAGCTGTGTCTCCAGCAACTTCGGGCAACGAAGTCAAATTTCCAGCAACAATTGGTATTCCACATTTCATAGCTTCCACCAATGGAATTCCAAATCCTTCGAAATAAGGAACGTACGCCAAAGCGCCTGAAGCCCCGGTAACCTTTGCTAATTCCTCTAGCTCCAATCGACCAGTGAAGTGTATTTTATCTTTGACTGCGTCATCAGGATGAACTGAAAAACCTTTGTTCTTCCATAAATTTTCGCCAACAATTACCAAATGATAGGCTGAACCTCCCTCCTTCTGAGCATATAAATTATAGGCATTCATCAAGCGAATCAAATTCTTACGAGGATGCAAAGCGCCAACAAATAAGAAATAGGGTTTCCCTTCTGAGATTTCTTTACGTTTTCTAGCTATATCATCTTCGCTCATTGGTTTAAAAACATTCGAAGCTCCGTTCCAAATGGCATGAATTTTTGAAGAATCAACCCCATAGGTTTTTGCGATATCTTGTTTGGAATAATCGGAAACTGTAATGATTTTAACTGCCTTTTTCGCAAATTTTGGAAAGAAATAGCGCAAATAATGCCTTGCAGCAAAGGGGATGTCTTTCGGGAAATGTTCAAAATTGATATCGTGAATAGTCGCTATTTGAGGAACCTTCGTTTTCAATGATAAATACCCATCCGGAGAAAAAAACAAGTCTATCTTGTGTTTCTTTAATGCCCTCGGCACGGCTAAATCAAACCATAAATAAAACAAAATTGGGTGTCTTGCTGGAGGAGAAAGTGTTAATGCTTTAACATTATCGCCAAAAATAAATTTCTTATCAAAGGGTCTATCGAAGAAAAAGTAGAATTCATGTTCCGGATGTTGCTCCACAATGCGCTTGACAATTTCGTAGGTATACCAACCGAAACCTTCCATTTTCCCATTTAAAAGGAAACGCGTATTGATTGCAATCCGCATCAGAAGTTGTGAATATAATTTGTTCGTTTTTCAACGCCAATAGTTGTATCATCACCATGACCCGAAAGTACTTTTGTATCATCAGGCAACTTAAACATGGTATCAAAAATAGTCTTCTTCAGAATTTCCATTGAACCACCGGGCAAATCCGTTCGACCAAAACTTCCTTTAAAAAGCACATCACCGTTCACAACTAATTTTTCCTTTTCCAAGTAAAACACAACATGGCCTGGACAGTGTCCCGGAGTATGTAAAACCTTCATTTCCATATCACCAAATGTTAAAGTTTCACCTCCTTTGAGCAGCATTGTTGGCTCAGGGGATACTTTATAATTTTTCATACCATATACTGCGGCGTAATTATCAACTGCGGCTAAAATTGGAACGTCGGCTTGATGAAGATAATAAGGAACCTTGTAATTTTTAAGTACAAATTGATTGCCAAGCACATGATCAACATGAGCATGTGTATTCAATAACGCAATGACATTTAAATTGTTATCCTCAATGTAGGATTGCAATTCCAGCTCTTCTTCGCGCTCATAACAACCCGGGTCAACAATAACAGCATTCTTTTTATCGTCCGATAAAACGTAAGTATTTTCTTGAAATGGATTAAAAGTAAATTTTCGGATTTGCATATTTGTAGACTTGGCTTTCGACAAAATTAACAGGAATTTACAAAATTCTTTTCTTGGTATGATTTTAGGGAGGTCTATTCATTATATTTGTAAAAACAATTAAAGATGAAAAAGCTGTTTTTTGCCATTATTGGCATTTCAATTTTAGCTAGTTGCGCTGTGAAAGTGCCTATGACTAAGCAAATCAAGGATGAATACAACTTGACGAATGAGAATATGACGAGAGTTCAATATTTCGTTTCCTCTGAAATAATTTTAGAGCGTTCAAGCAAGCAAGGCACCTCAACAACCACAAGTGACGGAACATTAGTAACCAGTAGTTCTCAAGTATCTGATCGAATCATTATTTTGCCAAGAACAAAATGTGTTTTAGAAAAAGTTGGTGATAAAGGAGAAGTTCTTATCCGTTTTGAAACAGGACCTGGAAAATCAATCACCTTTGCAACTCGCCCGAATATGGAAGCAGGCAAATACTACTTCGTTGCTGATTGGCAGCAAGGAAAAGGCGGAAAAATCATTTATGGAGAAAAAGATGAATATTTTGCAACGGCGACTAGTGGCAATGCCTATTTGATGGTGAAAGTTAAAAAATCGCAGAAAAACAAGCGGAAAGACAGAGTAGTCAAGGGAATGAAAGTATAAATTTCTAAGCCATCCGTAAAACGATGGCTTTTTTGATTGCGTTAACCTTTTGTGAATATAATTTAACATGAGTTTAATTTTAAATCGTGAACTGAGCTGGTTATCTTTCAACGAAAGAGTGCTGCAAGAGGCCATGGACAAAAGTGTTCCATTGGTTGAACGTATTCGGTTTTTAGGAATTTACTCCAATAATTTAGATGAATTTTTTCGTGTTCGAGTAGCCACCGTTCGGCGAATGAAAGCTCTCGAGAAAGAACAACTTGAAGGTTTTGATGGTTCGCCAACGGAACTTTTGGAAGAAATTCGCAGAATCGTTCTAGAACAACAAAAATCCTTTGAATGGGCTTACAAAAAAATCCTTGTTGATTTTGGGAAGCACAATGTGTTTCATATAACCGAACAAGATTTAAATTCTAAACAGGAAAAGGAACTAAGACGATTCTATCAAGAAAAACTTCGCCACGCGATCGTTCCGCTTATCCTAGATAAAAAAACACCTTTCCCAAGGTTAAAGGATTACCAAATATATCTTGCTGTAAAAATGATTTACAATACGGCAAATAAGGTTCGATACGCTTTGGTGCAAATTCCCGTCCAATTCCCTAGGTTCTACCAGCTGAAAGACGGAGAAAAGAAGCAAGTCATAATGATCGATGACATTATTCGATTGAATTTAAAATCGATCTTTTCAATTTTCAATTTTGACGAAATTGAAGCCTACACTTTCAAATTTACGAGAGATGCTGAACTAAATTTAGATGATGATTTATCTGAATCGTTTATCCAAAAGATTGAAAAAAGCGTCAAGCTAAGAAAGAAAGGCGAACCTATCCGATTTGTTTATGACCAAAACATGCCTCAAGATATTTTAGAGCATCTATTGTCGGGATTAAATTTGAAAGAAGGTGTAAATACAATCCCAGGGGGGAAGTATCACAATTTTAAGGATTTTAGCAAATTTCCAGATTTCAATAATAAGGAATTTGTTTACCCAGCTATGCCGCCGCTTAAACATCCACTATTAGAAGGAAAACGAAGTGTTTTTAAAGCTATCTTGGAACAGGACGTAATGTTGCATTTTCCATATCACAAATTCTCGTACGTGGTCGATTTGCTTAGTGAAGCAGCAATAGATCCAAAGGTAATATCTATTAAAATAAACGTTTACCGCGTAGCGCAAGATTCTCAAGTGATGAATGCATTGATGAACGCGGTTAGCAATGGAAAAGAAGTCACGGTGATTTTCGAACTCCAAGCCCGATTTGATGAAGAAAACAACTTATCGTGGTCCGAACGGATGAAAGAAAACGGCGCAAACGTTTTGTATGGACTACCTCAGCGGAAAATTCACTCAAAACTTTTGCAAATTAAGAGAGTGACTGGAAAGAAAACTCAAACCGTTAGTTATGTTGGTACTGGTAATTTCCATGAAGGAACAGCGAGAATATACAGCGATTTGGCTTTGCTGACTGCAAATAAGAAAATTGCTCAAGAAGTGGAAAAGGTCTTTGAACTAATCGAAACTGGAAATGAAGAAATTCGTTTCGGCACCCTGATGGTTTCCCCATTCAACACTCGACAAAAAATTCTTGCGCTAATTGACAATGAAATTAAAATCGCAAAAAAAGGCAAGAAGGCATTCATTAAAATAAAAATCAACAATCTTGTTGATAATGAGATGATTGAAAAGCTTTACCAAGCAAGTCAAGCTGGTGTAAAAATCGACTTAATCGTAAGAGGAATTTGCACTTTAGTGCCGAATGACCCTAAAAAGAGTGCAAACATTAGGGTAATCAGCATAGTTGACCGTTTTTTAGAACACGCGCGATTTTTAATTTTTGGCAATGATTCAGATCCACTTTATTTTATTTCAAGCGCCGATTGGATGGAAAGAAATTTAAATAGTAGAATTGAAGTTACTGCACCAATATTTGACGAAAACTTGAAAAAAGAAATCGATTTAATTTTCGATTATCAATGGAAAGGAAATGTCAAGGTTCGGATTTTAGATAAACTGATGAAGAATCAATACAAAAAAACGGATGAGAAAAATCCATTTAGAGCACAATTCGAAATTTACAATCACTATAAGGAAATTGCTAAAAATAGTCAGTAGCTATTCTACTTTGATTTCCAATGTCATTGAGCCATCAAAATAAAAACTAGCTTGGGCAAAAGTTGGATTCGACAAATATCCTCTCACATTTTTACTCATTCCATAAGGTTCCTGAGGAAACCCAACAAAGTTTTTGTCCATTTTATTATTTGAATTCAAATCGTGACATATACCAATAGCATATGTCCCTTTTGGCAAATCTTTGATCCAGATACTGGCTTTTTTATCCTTAATCTGCAGCTCGTATCCTTTATATTGTTCCCCAATCGTTGGGAAACTTCCGTTGTTCTTAAAGACGCCTAGAATTATATTTCCATCATTCGATTTCAGGCCTAAAACTTTTACATGAAGCCCTGTTTCGGTTGCTGGAAAAATGGAAATAAAAATAGATAACAGGTTTATAACTAGTGCCGATAACATACTGATACTTTATTAAAAGCCTCACTCTTCTATTTTAACTCCCTTTAAATCAACTTGAGTCCGATCAACTTTCTGATTAAAGGTAACCTTATTTTTCGCCTTTTCCTTATACCAGAATATTAAAGCACCAATAATAAGACAATACAACAAAAATTTTATCCAATATTTTGAATGCATTTTTTTCGGTTGAAATCTTTTAAAATCAACGTTTGGCTTTTCGCTCATGCCATAAAATTACAGCATTATTTATACCTTTGAAATCAAATGGTTGACAAAAAATACATTTTAGTTACAGGTGGTGCAGGATTTATTGGGTCGCACACAGTCGTATCTTTGCGTGAACAGGGCTTTGAGCCAATTATTGTCGATGACCTCAGGAACGCGAAACCTTTCATTCTTGAGAACCTTAAAACCATTTTAGGCAAAGCTGTTTTGCACTTTCCAATAGATTGCTGCAATCAAACAGATTTGGAAACCATTTTTAAAGATTATCCAATAGCTGGAATAATTCATTTCGCTGCCTACAAATCGGTGGATGAAAGCATCAAACAGCCATTAAAATACTATCACAACAACTTGGCAAGCCTCGTTAATGCTTTGGAATTGGCCAATAAATATGACGTGAATAATATTATTTTTTCATCTTCATGCACAGTTTATGGCGAACCAAAAGATACAATTGTAGTCGATGAAAATTCGCCAATTCAAGAAGCAACTTCTCCTTATGGACAAACGAAAATCATTGGCGAAAAAATACTTCGTGATTTTCAGAGGGCAAACCCAGCAATGAGAATTACGGCATTGCGTTATTTTAATCCGATTGGCGCTCATAAATCCGCACTTATTGGTGAGTTGCCGATTGGACGCCCAGCTAATCTACTACCTTTCATAACCCAAACGGCAATTGGAAAACTTGAAAAACTGACAGTTTACGGAAACGACTATTCGACAAACGATGGCTCCTGTATTCGTGATTACATTCACGTTGAAGACCTTGCCGAAGCGCATGTTAAAGCTTTGCAACATTCAATTGCCGCACAAAACGGTTTTGTTGACGCAATAAATATAGGAACTGGTCAAGGAACAAGCGTTTTGGAATTAATTTCGGTTTTTGAAAAAGTGACAAATAACAAACTGAACTACTCAGTTGGTCCGCGACGAATTGGAGATGTACCAGCGATTTTCGCTAATGCCTCCAAAGCAAAATCCATTTTAAACTGGGAAGCAAAAAGAACACTCGAAGATTCAGTTCGCTCTGCATGGAAATGGGAACAATACAACTCAAGCTTATGAAAATAATAATCTCCATACTATTTCTTTCACTTTCGATTACGGCTTTCAGTCAATACGATAGCAAAGGAGACGATGAAATTTCTCGCTTCCGACCAGGAACAATGTGGTTCTACAATGGCTTAAGACCGAGTAAGGAACAAAAGGTTAGAAAATACGACCGTTTAATTGTGGATGTACTTTACAACGATTGGACTGGTGACTTAAAACCTTTCCAAGTAAAACCATCTTCAATAGGTTTTGGGATTAATTTGCTGTTTGATGTTCCTTTGACTGAAGGAAATACAGTTGCGTTTGGTTGGGGGTTAAATTATACTTTTTCTCACATTCGTCACGACAATACCTTGTTAACGAATCAAAAAGATAACTGGTCACAGTATACTGAAAGTCCATTAAACACCGTGAGCTCATTCAACTTTAATCAATTTTCCATTCCATTGGAATTGCGTTTTCGTAAAGAAAGTTGGAAACATTTTAAAATTCACATAGGTGGTAAAATTGGTTATATCGCAAGTGCGAATGAAAAAACTATTCTAAAAGACGAATTTGGTAAAACAGTGATCAAAGACTCTCATTTCCCAGATTTGAATCCATTGCAATATTCGGCTCATATAAGACTAGGTCTGAGAAATTATGCACTATTTGGCGAGTACAATTTTGCACCTTTATTTTCCAATTCTCAAAGCACTCAACTAAACGTTATCCGCTTGGGACTTAGCTTTTCATTGTTTTAGGCATGAATTGGATCGATACACACGCCCATCTTTATACTAAGGAATTCGACTCGGACAGAAACGAGGTCATTGAAAAAGCGATTCGCAATGGTGTTGAAACCATTCTTTTGCCAAATATTGATGTGTCGACCATCCAGCCGATGCTTAATTTGTGCAAAGACTTCCCTGCTAATTGCTTTCCGATGATGGGACTTCACCCAGGAAACGTAAAAGAAGATTGGGAAAATCAGCTAAAAAC